>Ga0325411_1002060_pt1 | contig 22577 bp, 14 predicted proteins | sample PopdelMetagenome_13_FD_206181 | JGI IMG/M metagenome (GOLD analysis project Ga0325411, IMG submission 206181) | Populus deltoides microbial communities from Bellville, Georgia, United States - Xylem-PdIQD-R4 | ecosystem: Host-associated > Plants > Phyllosphere > Stem > Wood/Secondary xylem... | reverse complement strand
AGCCGGGTAGTGACGAGTGCTAACTGCTAAGATTTTTACAAGACTCCGCTTCCTTTTTGGAGCGCGAACTAAACGAAAGACTGTTAAAATTTAATTTAACATATATATATATATATATATATATATAATATTAAAAATAAAAAAATATTATTTTAATATAATTTTAAAAAAATATATTTTCAAAAATAACCGCAATTTCATACACCCTCTCTGGCAAATCTTTTCAGTTACCGACAAGACAAAAACCTCAACAACACAAAAGCCACGCTCTCCACTCTTCTATTCAAGTACTAAAATCATCTTCGGCTCATTATCATCCCAGTCGCATAATAAAACCATAGTCATACCTAAATTGTCAGCATTTGCAGGTAACTGACTAACTCTACCTTGCTCCCAACTTGTTTTTTATAATGCTTGGATTGGTGTTTTTGGTCATTCTATTCTTGGGTTTGTTTTATGTTTTAATTATTTTTTTCTTAAAACGTAGTCTTACTTCTGCCCAGATGTTATTTTCTCCATTTTTTGTCCCTATTTGATGCATTAATGAGTGGTCTGGGGTTCTGAATGCGGTAGTTTTTTTTTTCTTACCTGATTATTCCAGGCATATTTGATTTCTACATTGATGAATTATCTGTGTTTTGTTGCTAATTTCTTGTGTATATATAGTTTCAAAAAAAAAAAAAAGGAGTTGGAAAGTGTGTGTTGTTTTCTAAGTGAAATGTGGAGTGAGTTTGGCTTATGGGATCCTTGATTTGTTTTCCTAACCCAAGTTGAATTCTTTGAAGGCCAAATCTTTTTCTGTAATGCAAGTGTTTTCTGTGTGTATCTTGATGGTTTAACTTGTTATGACTTATGATCAGGTTAAGGAAGAACGGAAGGGAGCAGAACAGTTCGATTTGGGCAGCTTGGGCTCTAAAGTTCTAAGCTTCTCGACTACTGAATCATAATTTAAAGAATTTTGCTCTTGCCCTTCTAGTATGGCGACTTGTGTGTCTCCACCTTTCACGCCATCTGGTACTCAAATTTCAGTGGGACGAAGGATTTCAACAGAAAACCGAATTGGTAAAACAGTTACCTTCAAAAGGTTTGACAAGAAGAATGGTTCATGTGGTGCATATGAAAGGAATGTCTTCAGTATCCCACAAATTAGGTGTTCGGTTAACTCTCACAATATCAGCCCAAATCATAGCAAAGACTCTTTCCTGGATTTGCACCCCGAGGTTTCAATGCTCAGAAGTGATGCAAATGACACATACTCTTGTCTGAGAAAGGAGACATCTGGAGTAAATGTCACTGAGAGCTCAGGGGATTCCTCCTTTATGAGCAACTACAATGAAGCCAAGATCAAGGTTATTGGTGTCGGGGGTGGTGGGTCTAACGCTGTTAATAGAATGATTGAGAGTTCCCTGACCGGGGTGGATTTTTGGATAGTGAACACAGATATTCAGGCAATGAAGATGTCACCAGTGCTCCCAGAGAACCGTTTGCAAGTTGGCAAAGAGCTAACTAGAGGTCTGGGTGCTGGTGGAAACCCAGATGTAGGGATGAATGCTGCCAATGAAAGTAAAGCAGCAATAGAGGAGGCACTTTATGGTGCAGACATGGTCTTCATAACAGTATGCCTTTGCTCTTTTCCTATATGTTAATTGCTTGAATAAATTAAAAGAATGGAAATAGATCCTGAGATATACAACTCCCTTTCTATCATCTTTTTGAAAAGTAGAATACATTAGCTTAGCATAGCTCAGTAGACTATTGAGATCAAAGGCACACATCTGTGCACGTGGCATGTGCTTGTATACGCCTATTTGCTGTGAATAGATTCGGTCACTTGGTTTTGCACATTCAAAGCAGACCTTAACACATCAAACTCCTTTCCTTGGATTGATTTAGATCCGCCAACGATTAAAAATCACCATAATAATTTCAATTTGACCCACTAGATCTGGGGTCTTGCAGGAGGTAGATACTTGTTTTGCAGAACTGCAAAGGTGAAATTCATATAAGGCTTTCCCTTTCATCCTGGCTGATGTCTTGTTAAATAGTAATGCCAGTGGATATGGGAGTTCAACTGTAGTCAAATGTTGGCAATGCCTTAAATTTTTTTCTGAACTGGAAATGATGGGGGGAAGATTATAGTTGTTGAAGGAAATGCAGAACTAAAAGTCCAAAGCATTAGGACATAGCTATATATCATGTTAAATCAGGCCTGAACTATTGTTGTACATCTTCTTTATTCGATTGAGGGTTCCCTTTATTGTTTATCTCCATGTAGTTCTTCCTAAGTGTTACAAATAGATCACAGTATTTCCTGATAATTGCTACTCTTTTTCATTTTGTTATGATATCTCACTGATGCCTTAAATCTGTAGGCTGGGATGGGTGGAGGAACTGGCACTGGTGGGGCTCCAGTGATTGCTAGTGTTGCAAAGTCCATGGGAATATTGACTGTTGGTATTGTGACAACACCATTCTCCTTTGAGGGCCGAAGACGTGCTGTACAAGCTCAGGAGGGAATTGCTGCTCTCAGAAACAATGTTGACACATTAATTGTTATTCCTAATGACAAGTTACTGACTGCTGTTTCTCTATCAACCCCAGTGACAGAGGCATTTAACTTGGCTGATGATATACTTCGGCAAGGTGTTCGTGGCATCTCTGACATCATTATGGTATAGAATGACTAAAGATAAATGTTAAATTAGTTTGTATCTTTGGCTTCATATGATTTCTTTTCTAGTTGTTAAAATTAATTCTCAGTCATATGTGGTGCTTACTTGTTAACACGCCACTCCATGACCATGAGGTTGTGAATCATGCACAATTCAGTATTTATTTACTGTTTTGAAGATCAATTTGCTTTGCCCATGTTACAGGCCTTAATTTTGTAAATATAAAGACCTTTTTTTCTGAACTGACATCTGTAGTCTTTTCTCTCTACTTCTGCATTTTTCCCATCCCACCCAAACTTGTAGAATTCTCTCAAGTGGGGGGTTTGAACCTGACACCTTCACTTTTGGGACAAGATCTACTCCATCCATTCTATCTTAAAATCTTTGTATTTTTTATCACTTAGATGGTCATCACCCATTTTTTTTGGTTTCTGGTTTGTCATTGTCAATAATGTGTTTAAATGCTTTCATAATTGATTGTTGCATCTATTCTTACGGCTATCATTCATCTTCTTATTTCACACCATCAAATTATAACATGTACTAGTGTGGTCTTCATACAGAAATAAGTGCTTGTGTTTATAGAGTTGTATTGGGACGCAAGCATTCACATGAATGTGCAAATTCCGTGTATGTGGGTAGGTGGGTTTGTGTGTGGTGTATTATTCTTTGAAGTGAACACTTTTCTGGTAAATTTGTCTTCTGCCTCCCATATATCCTTACATTCCCCTTCATTTATGGTAATTCTAGCAGCATTTTCTGTTGAATAAGGTTTATACTTATCAAACCCCCCCAAAAGATTCTTTTTCCAGGTTGCTACAGTCATCTGATAAGGTTTTTTGGTTTTATCCCATGTCTCTAGGCCTCTGTCCTGCCTCTTATTCCTTTCCTTTGTCAACCATATTCAGCAGTGTTTTTGCCTTTTCCTCTCATAATGGTGAGAAATTTTTCTTGTACAGGTGCCAGGTCTGGTGAATGTAGATTTTGCTGATGTTCGAGCTATTATGAAAGATGCAGGTTCTTCTCTTTTGGGAATAGGAACTGCAACCGGTAAGTAAAAGATCCCAATGACTGAACTTGCTATTTTCAAATATTTTTAGTTTTAGCTATTTATGGGTTATATTGGATGAGGTCCTGACACAATGTCCGATGGAGATGAGTGTTAAACGGTTTTATAGGCCATGCCCCACAAGTGATTTAGTAGAGATTGTGTTGGTTCTCATTTGAGAGCTGTGAGCAAGTTTCTGCAGCTCCTGTATGTTAGGGTTCCTTTTGTCTGTTATGAGTAAAAATTCCTTTGATTAGGGATTAATCTATTATATCTTCTTGCTCATTTCTTCTCGTCTTCTGTGTTCATTCCCAACATGCTTGTTGTTTCCCACTTCAAGGTGAAGAAATATGAATCCTCGTGTAAAACCATCAAACAGCTCCTGAATCTCTAATTCTACTTCCAAAGCCCTGGTTCCATCAATTCCTAGATTTATTTTGGGTAACATGTAGGAGCAAAACCCCTATATTTTAACGGTTGCTTGCTATCTTTTGATTGCAAGGGTTGTTCTGCATGATTTGTATTTAGAGTCCAATTGATCTAGCTACAACCCCTTGTTTCAATATGGAGAAGATTTACAAATGGAAAAGGAATTGTTACAAAACCATAGCAAAAGTAATCAAATGAGAAAAGGGTTTCATGTCTCAATTTTTTGCCTCTTCTATTTATAATGGATCTGTCATCATTTACAATCCTATATAAAGCGTGCTTTTGTTTTTTGATGAAAATTGGCAGGAGAATAATTTGGATTTTCAGTTTAAAATATATTGACTCTTTAAATTTTATTCAGTTTCGTATTATCTTTAAATTTGATTCAGTTTCGTATTATCTTTGAATGTCCTAGGCTAGGCTTATGATAACATATGTCTTTATGCCTCATTAATTCTCTTCTATTGATTTTAAAGAACTCAACTATGGAAACCAGCCTTTTATCTTTTGAAGGGATATAAAGAAGCCTATCCTAAACGTTGTATGTTTTGGAATTGGCCATGACTGAAGCCCCGATATTATTTTTTCTTATGCATGGATGTTAGTTTCTGTTGTTTTTCATGCCTATATTTACCTTGTAGCTGCCACCTTCTGAATTTCTTTGCAGCCATAAGTCTTAAAAAGTAGAAAATGAGAAACATTGTTATATATTCATTTCTTTTATCAATTTCTAGAGTTGTGGTACTTTCCATTTTGTTCTCTAAACACCTGCTTCATTCATGATATAATACTTGATTTCAGTGTTCTCATCAAAATTTTCTGCACAAAACTGTTTAATGCATCATGATCGCATGTTTAATTTTCTACCTGTAATAATTACTTTTCTTTATTGATTAGCAGGGAAGGCAAGGGCAAGAGACGCTGCATTGAACGCCATCCAATCACCTTTGTTGGATATTGGCATTGAACGAGCTACTGGGATTGTGTGGAATATAACTGGTGGAACCGATTTAACTTTGTTTGAGGTGAGCCCTCACTCTAGTATAATGGCTGAACTCAATTCCATTACTATGCATCTTCTGCACATTTTATTAGTATATTTTCAGGGGTATTGATAATAGATAGTATCGTTCCCACTGGAATGCAAGAATCAGTGATTTGGGCTGCCACTCAGATGTACTATGATTCATGATTTTGCAAGTGGACTCTGTGGAATCTCTATATCAGTTGGAACATGCCATCTGTCTAGAGTCTAGGACTTGGGGAGTTGGAGCACTAAATTCTTAGGTTATCATTTCTTAAGTAAAACAAAAACACATTAATTGCGAAGCTACTTCTAATGCATGGCATGTTAGCTCATGAAATGGTAGTGCTGTTCTTTCAGCTTTACATTTTCATCAGGTGTAAAATTCCTTAGAACTATCATGCTCATGAAGTTTACATTTTCTGGACTTCTTGGTGGCTAGTTTTAAAGACGAGCATGGCTTATTAGCATCATGATATATTTTCACTCTTTATTGTATGCCCTAATTTTTGTTATTAGATAAAGAAATTGAGGAGTTTGTACAAGTATCTCTTGAATCATGGTTTTTGATTCTTCAGATAGGCACTTGCATCATTCTTTTATTTGCTTGAAAAATATTCAAGCAAGTTATCAGACCAGCTAGGCTGAGAATTTTGAGAAAACTATGACTTGTTTATATGTGAACACTCATCCCTACTGCCTAATAGATAACATACTTCTACTGTTTGACATGAAGTTGGAGCAGCTTTTGGAAGAGACATGTGCATGACTAACTGTACAATTGTTACACATATGATACCCTGTTGTTTTATTCTGAGGCAATGTTTGATCTACATACAAAGAAATTTTATTTCTTGTAGTTATAGACAAAGAAAATGAGAAGCTTTCCAGTGCTCTGCTCATATGCTTTTTGAATGGTCGCAATACAAAGATCTCTCTCTCTCATGTGTCCAAACACTAGCTAATGTTACATGAATTTGGGCAATAATTTAATTATAACGAATTGGGTTAATATGTAGCCGCATGGCTTTTGACTCTCATGTGACTCTCTGTGTAATTTTCTGCAGTAAGAAGATATTTCTATTCATTTCTGAATCTTGTTCATGACTGCAATTATATGGTTATTATCATAGTTTTATTATTCTCTATAACTGGTTGTTATATAGCTTTTAAACTAACTTTTGACTTCAATTCTTGTCATATTTCTTGAAGGTGAATGCTGCTGCAGAGGTTATCTATGACCTCGTGGATCCAACTGCAAACCTAATATTTGGAGCGGTGATAGATCCATCACTAACTGGTCAAGTAAGTTGGCAACGGAAAAATAACTGCAAAGCATGTTTATTTGTGATTGCTATGGTAACATGTAATATGGAGAGTATTCGTTTTCAAGAAAAATAAAAATAAAGCAGAATAAGAAGAAAGGGAAAAGTCAAATTTCCGGGGATGAAAAAGTCAAATTTCCGGGGATGAAATGGACAATACAGATAGATTGATTACCCTTGCAGCATCACAACTTTGACCTTAGCAAAGCATTTTTCTTTAAAGTGGCTGTGAACTGCTGGTTACTCTTTGTCAAAGATTGTTCTGCATCAAAACTTCGTAAGTGGGATATATGCCCTGTTATATACCTATGTTTCTCAGTCAAAACTGAATGGAATTGCACATGAATTTCTGAATAACTCATCAGGTGAATTTACCAATCAATTTATGAAGCATAAAGCAGGGGATTTCAAACAATAAGGGACCGAGGAAACCCAACATATGCGGCTTCTAATTTCTCAGGAATGTCAATTATATAATCTTTCTAAAGTTATTATATTACTTTTGTTTTCCCTTTTGAACTTCTATTTTTAATCTTATTGCATGAATGATTAAATTTCCTTCAAGTTAGTGATATTAATGAACTTTTGGGTTACTGGAGAACCATAGTGTAGCAATTCCAGTTCCCTTCGTATGTCAGATGATATAATGCTTTTGCTTTAAGTTAAACATTGACAATCAGTAAACAATAAATTCAAGTCGAGTTGTTAAAATGGTAATTAACAAACACAGCATCTGACATCACTAATTTAGCATGTGATCTTTCTTCTGTTCCAAGACTCTGGAAGCTGAAGTTCTATGATGTTTAGTTTGGATACGCAAGGTTATTACAAGTATCGTTCCTTGCCGCATGAGCTTTAAGTTTGATCACTTGATAATACCATCTCTTTCTCTTAATATAGTTATTGTACTTTAATTGCTCAAAGATGTGTCTTTCTATCATCATTTAGGTTAGCATAACCCTGATTGCCACTGGATTCAATCGCCGCAACGAAGGTGAAGGAAAGGTATGTCTTCAAGGTCCATCCTTTTATGATAGATTTACATCTGTTTATATCCTTTTGATTGGAAAAATTGCAGGGGACTCAGCGTGCTCATGGTGATGTTTCTCTTGGAATAAACAGACGTCCGTCTTACGCTGAAGGAGGCTCTGTGGAGATTCCTGAGTTCTTGAGGAAGAAGGGCCGCTCTCTCTTCCCACGAATATGACCTCTTTTGCTCGTTTATATCCTTGTATTGAGAAATGTATCTTCTGCTTTCTCTTTGTTTTTTGTTTTTTTTTTGTTTCTAAGATATTCTCCTCAAGCCCTTTAGAGTTGAGTGGAATACCAGAGATTCCCTCTGGAAATAATTTCTTCTAAAAATATATAATATATTTATATATTTTTTAATTTGTTCATCGACTTTGACATATCTTATCATTGAATTATCTCACATTCCATGAAAGAATGTTTCTCAATCCACAAGGCATTGGATTATTGGCATATCATCTGGTGGTATCCAACAATATCTGAAACCAATATAGTTTTAATTTAATTTCAAAAAATATTATTTAGATTAAATCCTTTAAATTTGATTTTGTTGTTAATTTTCTCCTTCCCTTTTCCTTTAAACCGGTTGCTTACGTTTTGATTTCTGAATTTGCAATTTGTGGTGAGTAGAAGAAGCCTCCAATTCATCGTCTGGGAAACAATGAATTCTTGGGGCACCAATGACATTGACCTATGACTTTTGGGTGATGTATAATGCAACCCTAGTGAGATGCCACTTATTATTTAATTATTAGAAGGTGATTTTTCTTGCTTAGGCCCTTGTAAGCTTTCTTGTCTCTTGTGCTAGTTGCTTATTTTCAATAATTTTATAATGAGAATAGGAGATTTTTTTTTTATTATTATTATTTTTTTTTTTTTTTTGGGGGGGGGGGGGCATTCGAAAAAGGTTATTAATCTTAAACATAGCATTAAGTATGTTTCTCTCAAAAAAAAAAAAATTCATCTTGTTTGGATACATGCCATAAAATCTTTGCCTCGAGAAGTCAATTTCTGTGATCCCCTTCTGTTCTTATACTCATCCACATGTTTGCTCCCTGGAAAATCAATCTTGGTACTCAATTATTCACCCTCCTCCACCTTAGTTAGATCCCAAATCAAATCCACCATCCCTATTGGACCAAATTAGGGCACGCCCTTGGTGGCCACTTTCGACCATTCAAAACACACACACACACACACACACACACACAAAAGGAAGCGGAAGACTGCTGCTATATACTTTGGAAATCTACCTTTCAATGACAACTTAGACCACACAAATCTGACCCCATTAACAAGCTTGAATGATGAGACGTAGGGCTGTCACATACCATGCAATAAAATTCACGCTTGTGACTTGTATTAACACTTGCCCTTTCATCCTCTCCTACACTCAATCAAGATTTTATAAACCTAGCTCGAGCCTTATAAAAACCTAGCTGCCTCTCTCCCAAGCTTAGCAAACCCCATTACTTTGCTCCAAAATGGAGGGAACACCTTTCTCATCAATGGAAGAACAACCCTCCTCAAATCCAAGAGAACCCACCACCCGGATTCTTGCATTTTCTTTGCAGCCGAAGTCACCCTCTAGGGCAGAACCCTCACAGACCATGAAGAAGTCTTCAATGAAAGAACACCATCAGCTGCCACAAGCTCATCAAAGTTTGGCTTCTTATCCCAGAGTAGAAAATGTTAGTAACGAGGTGAAAGAGCAAGCTGAAGCATTGATATTAATGCACAAAGAAAGTTCTACTGGACGTGAGAGGCTAAAGAGGCATAGAGAAGAAGTGAGTGGTAAGGTCATGATACCAGAAACATGGGGTCAAGAAAATTTGCTTACAGATTGGATTGATTATTCTTCATTTGACAAGTTGTTAGCCCCAGATGGAATCACATCAGCTCGTGAAGCACTTGTTGCTGAGGGACGTAGAGCCTGCACTTCACATCAACGACTCAGAGTATAAATTAGCTGTTAATATTTAAATGATCGATCAATTTCTTTATCTTTTTTTTTTTTCTTGTTTAATCTTCAAGATTTGTTCATCATCGGGTAGCAAGAGAGCCTCATGTTTCCAGAATTCTAGTCCATATATACATGATGATGACGTAAAATCCTCGAGTAATTCCATTGATTGGTCATAGTAGTTTTTGTAAATAGGAAATCTGTTTTTGTTTTTGTCTTTGTTCTTTCTTCCAATATAATGGGGGATGTGCCAAAATCATGGTTTTTTCATTTTTTTATTACAGAAAATAATTTAATCTTATCCATCTCAAATGTATGCAGGAGTGGGATTTAAGAGTAAAAAATACTAGTATTTAGTATTTACCCAAAAAAAAAAGAAAAAAGAGTACATCAAGCAGTACAGAAATATAATAAGATACTGTAAGTTAAAGACAAGAAAATAAAAACTAGACGCATGTAGAGTGTAGACAAAACATATACATGGGAGTCTTGATGGTTGTGACACAGGCGTGTAAAAATAGAAGCAGAAACCTCCGTTTGTAGTGGTCGGGGAAGGAACTTCACTCCCATGAGGATAAGATACAGAAAGTGGGCTTACAAAGGTTAGGGTTTGTTCTGTTTCAAGCCCATAGATATTATTAGCCCAGAGCCTCAGTAACGTTAAATAAAATTGTGACCAAGATTATCTAACCAGTCTGCATATTTTTTGTATGATTTATCCTTGCAAAGACAGGACTCTTCCACTTGCATATTATCCTCTGTTTGAAATTTTGTGTTTTACCATATTCATTTCTCTGTTGACAAACATTTTTTTTTTCTTTTGACATTACTGCAGTCGATCGAACCATTAACAAGACATTAAAGCTTACAAAAATTAGATATGTAATTCTTGTAAATTCTTGTGCATTTTTTTTTAAAAAGTTTTCAGGGTAGAATTTTTCACCCAACATGTAACAAGTTTTAATTATAGATGGAATAAATCCAAATCAAATAAGATATATTTTGATCAACGTATTTTCGAAGCAGCTTCCTCGAAATAATTAAAAGCTTGTTCCTATTAAAATATCTAGCCTTTTGTTTCACACTTGATCCACATCTTTGTTTCCAGACAACAATCCCCTCGTGCTCCCTTTTCCACCTCTAGCACCAGGAGAGTTCGATCAAAAAACAACATTTATATATATAATTCAGATCAAAACAATAAAAAATTTAAATTTTTAACAAATAGTATTTTGATACACTCTCAATCAACTCAACTAACCAGTCCAAACTTTGAATATTGTTTCAAAACAAAAAACATAAAAAACAATGAAAATAAAAAAAAACATATATAGAAATAAATGTTTTTGTAACAATTTTAAAATAATTTTTTTTATATTTTTAAACAAGAAATATATAGAGATACACTTTATTTATCTTTATTATTTTGTATTTTTAATCTTGGAGAGTAATAAATATTATATTGCACACATATAACCCTAGACAAAAAAAAATAAAAAAAATAAAAACAACTACTGTTTCAACATCTCTCTCTGTGATAACTAACCACACAAATTTCACTGTTAACATAAAGTCTGAGACGTAGAGATGTCATGCACCATACGAAGCAAAAACTCGTGACGTGTAATCCTGCTCCCCCATACGTTGTTCTTTACTCTCTTGCACTCTCTTCCTTCCCTGATTTTATTTTATTCTCACAAATATTAAACCTATTTTTCTATAATATTGCCTATCTCTCTCTCTCTCTGTCATCACACCATTATTGAAGAAGGATAGCAAGATGGAAGGAATCCATTTCTCATCCAAGAAAGAAGAAGAAGATCCCACCATTGATATAGTTAATAATCACTCAAATATTGCCTCTACTAGATCCACTAGCCAGAATATTCCTGCATTTTCCACTGATCAAGCAGCCAGCTCAGTTTCTCCACATCATGATGGAGATTGTGAGGCTGGTCATGAAGCGCTGTTGCATAAAGATAGTGGACGTGAAAGATTGAAGAAGCATAGAGAAGAGGTAGCAGGCAGGGTCATGATACCAGATACATGGGGTCAAGAGGATTCGCTCAAGGATTGGATCGATTGTTCCGCCTTTGATGAGTTGCTAGCCCCCAATGGAATTTCATCAGCTCGCGAATCCCTTGTTGCTGAGGGACGTAAAGGAAGCTCTCCAAGGTTGGGGATAGCAAGTAGGTATTGATGATCACGATCAATAATATTATCTTCAATTAATAAACCTTTCCCTTGATTACCAGCTAGCTAGATCATATATATAATTAGCTATCTAGCCAGCATGTGTTGATGATCTTATTAATTATTTCTTGATCTTATATATAAACTAAGGGACATGATAGATTAAACCTTAAAGCAAGAACATGATTAGTGTGGCTTAATTATGGCTAGGTGGAAGTGTGTTAATTAGCTGTTCAAGGATATATGTAAATTAATCTCAAGTTTAGGATTTGTATTGGAGTGAGAAAAGGCTTCTTATGCACTTAATTACTTGTAGTCTGCCTAGTAAATTACTTGCTGTTCTAATAATTAAGATGATTAAAACCATACTTGGTTCGAGGTATTGTTTTATTAATTAGCGCACGCATACACGCGTTAATTAAATTAATAGCTAAGTAATTAATACCGTTAATTAATTGCTAAAAAATCAATCATCATTCTCGTTCGTAATTATAAATATTAAACATTCATATATAGTCGATATAATGATCACCTAGATTTTCCTCTTAAATTACACTCAGGCAATGGAGTTGGATATCGAGAACGATCATTGCAATAAGAATAAATCAAATGTTCAATCCTAAATTTCTCCATTTTCCCCTTTCTCTCAGTTGTCAAACCATTGAAGGAATTCAAATCTGTGGCATTACCACACGTTTCAGCAGCTGACTGATCTTCTCGGGCTGGGTTGGCAGAGCATCCATACAGCACAAAACTGGAATATTTAGCAATGAAAGGAGCATATTTATAATCAACCTTGTTTTGGCCTCCACCTGTTGCCCAGCTAGATCCATCCCATACTGTAGCAAATAAATTCATAGCCTTAGAGGGAAAATCTCCACCCATGGCATCAATCTTTTGAACCACTCTAACAGGAACATCATCCACGTAGTAAACGATCCATGTACCGGTCCAGAGAATACTGTACGAATGGAAATCTTGAGTAGGATCAAACCAGAGTGTGTACCTCTCTTCACGTCCCCTACCTGTACTTCCATTGCCATATAAATTGGTTTGGAGGGTCCAAGGTTTGCCTCCAGTATTTCCCAAGAACTCAAAATCAATTTCATCGTGATTAGCTGTGTACTCATCAGCATTTGATGTGTAATAAGAGACAACAACTCCAGCGGTGTAATTTCCTGGTAATTTGATGGAAGCACTGAAATATGAATAGAGATACGTGAGTTGTGACGCAAAACCAGAACCTGAACTTTGATCAAGGGAAATTTGAACTGATTTTCGTTCATCGTCAAGAAAAATCACATGATCATTCCCAAATAAACGAATGAATGATTCATTGAACGATGAAGTAGGTAAACCATGTGATGAGAACCCAAGAACACAGGAAGGGATGAAGGCCATGCAAAGAATAAAAAACCGTAAACAAGAAATATTAAACAACATTTTTCTTCTTAATTAGCTAGGGGTTGAAGATGAAAAAGAAGGAAAAGAGAGATGGTAAATACCAAAGAGTGGAGCCTTTAAAGACTACTTGAGGAACAGGGCCTTAATTATTGGCCTTCCCTCCAGGAATCTCAAAAAATATTCCAAAATTTAATGTTACTACCATATTTATTTCTTTCCCTCCAAAATGAAGAGTTCGACAATAATTACATGCTTAGAGTAAAGTAGAATTTTCCAATATTATAGCTGAAAAAAATAGAAAAACGTTGCCAAATTTAAATTTTGCATATTTGAGATAATTAATTTCCCTTGAATCATATATATATTGTCGTTTGATTTTGTTGTGCCAGTAATAAAAAAGGATACAGCACGCAAAAATATTTTAATTCTCATAAAGAATTGATCATCCAGCTGGGCTTTATCTACTGCGTAATAATATAAAAAAAATATTTAATTTCCTCATGCATACCATAAATACACAAATATTTATTCTTAAAATATCTGTGATATATAGTGGAAATGGTTGGCCAAGAGGAAAGAATTTTCTTAATAGATTATCCGAGGAGAAAAACATCTTATTGAATGTTTGGAAGTCTGCTCCTGATATCTCTCGGACATGCTAATAGATTTAAAATTTAATACCAAGTTCAGGATAACTATATTAATAATGACTATGTTGATCATAATTATGCTTCACGTACGCATGCATGAGAAGGATCGGATAGGTATAAAAAAGAGAGTAATGTTAACCGAATATCTTTGTCGAGATCATATATATATTTGAATATATAAGAATCCCGTGCATTGACGTTAATGAGTTGAAATTCTTTGAAAAATAAATTTGGAAAGGATGTAAATATTGAAGATTGGGGCTGCAGGTTGCAAGAAATACTTTTTTTTATATAATTAAAATTATTATTTTTTTACTATGTAAAAGATAAATAAATAAATAAAGAGTTTGCCTTCAACATCAAAAAGAAAGGATATGGTCTCTCTCTTCTTGTATTTATGGGCTCGTCTTGTATTTTTGAACCTTCTTATCTGATTCTAAATGGACCCTCTGTATCTTAATCCAACTAGTATCCTTCATGCACGCATGCGTATCATATCCTAAATTTCTTCTAATCTATCCTCATTTCTAAGGTCACAAGATTTATAAGGTCACGAGCTACCAAATATATATATATATATATATATATATATATATATATATGATAAGCTTTTTAAATGAAACAGAATCTAAAACCCTACAGCAAAAGTTAATTTGCAGTTCAATATTAATGTCTCATTAATTATGGGTTCCCTTGCTTGTAGTAAAATTAAAAGATGGCATTTAATCATCTAGCTAGACATCAAGAGGAAAGACAACAATGATCAATCTGTGAAGTAAAACATTGTGTGGTTGTTGTTTATCCATTATTTCTCCTCATATCCAATATCTGACATATATAGATTTGTTCATCTGTGGGGACATTTCGCAGCATCATTCTGGCCAAGGAAGCATCCTGCTGTTTCACGTAGGCAGTGTCCAAGTGCTTTGCATTTCATGGATTACGACATAATGCTTCCAAGTAACTCCAGCAATTCAGAGATTCGATTTAATCTGTGTGATGAAGGATTTGCTGCTGCTGCTGCTGTTTGGAACCACTTCTGATCTGGATGTTCATTGTACTAGGCTCGGGGTTCATGCACAGTGCTTCACTAGACACCAGAACAATGTTGGGAGTGGTACGTATAAATATATTCAAGTATATATTATTTTCATTTTACACTCTAATTGTCGAGGTTTGAAAGATACAAGAAATCTACAGCCTTAATTTAATATTTTATTTTCTTTTATTTCTTATACTTGTTTAGGATTCTGAATGTTTTTCTTGGAAATGTTAATTTCAAACTTGTTTAAAGAGTTGTAATTCCTTTTAAAAATGCAGATAATTAGATAAAAAAATTTATTCAGTTAATATAACTAATATTAAGATCTTCTTATAAAAATTCAGTGATCTTAGACACAAGCATTATACCGATGTTAAAAAGGGAATTTGATTTATTTATAGAATGTTGAATTTGATTCAATGCCATTCTTTTTTTAAAAAAAAAATTGATTACATGAAAAACAGAATTTAAATGGAAAGGGAAAAAAATGAGTTGAACATGGGCGGGCGTCCAAGTCAGCTAAAAAAAATCAATTAAAAATTTGTTAATTAGGTAGATTAGTGACGACTAATAAAATACTAATTATTGGCTGGCTCCAATCCAACTAGGTTATTTCTAGTGTTCATGGCCAGTGGTGGTAGCACTTGGGGCATCAGTCTTTCGCTTTAAAAAGAGCCGCCTCTTCCCTTTCAAAGATCCCAAAAGCCACCAGCAACACCTCTTCAAGTAATATCAACACCACCTCTTCTCTACAACATCGTACTCTCCGCCTCATCTGAAGAAACCTCGCCACCCCACCAAAGTAAGCTCCTTTTTCTCCCTAGTGTTAGGTTATTTTTCAGTGGTTTGATTCTCTTTGAAGTTTATGTTGTTTTGCTTTTCTTTTCTTTTATGTGATGTAGTTCTTGATTCTATGGAATTTGTGGGGTATGTAAAATGTCTGTGTCTTTCATAAAGTGGGAACCTCTCTCTCGCCCCCCCCCCCCCCCCATATCTTGTTTTGGTCGACAAGAACAAAACAAGTTTGAGTCTTTAATCAATTTGTGGTTCCTGTTTTTCGTTTTGTTTTCTAAATATTGAGGTTTAATGGAAAGGAAAAATACTGATAACAACATCTTATTAATAGCCCTTTGATTTATTTGACGTTTTTTTCAAGCCACTCGCTTGATTCTTAATTCTTACATGTTTCATTAAAATTCTCTTACGATTTTTTAACTAGTTAGGTCTAGGATATTGGGTTTAGTCTTCAAATGGGTGATATTTTGGAAAGAAAGGGAAAATTGAGAAACTGGGTTTGGAAGTGTAACACCAGTAGTGTCAGGAGTCAATCAATTGGTGAAAATGAGAGTTTTTATATTTTTTTCGCGCCTCACCCTTGTGATTAGGGCTTATTTGGGCTGTGAAAGCTCTAGTCTAAAAGGTTTTTTTCTCTCACTTTGCAACGAAAAGGAACCATCTTGCTAGCTGATATTGCATTGTTTGTCGTGGAGCTAATTCTTGTGTTTTGTTCCTGTGTTTTCTGGAGCTTGCTGCAAATTATGTTTTTGTACATGCTAAGCTGGGAATGTTTTGAATCTGGGTTGCCTATGATATCAAGTTTTTCTAGTTCCTTATTATTACTGCTAAACTTCTTTAGCAATTAGCATGCTAACTAATTTTATGAACTTCGATTTACAGAAGAGTAGGGGATTGTTATTTCTCTTTCTTTCCAAGAATGAGTAGCTGATCTTGGCTTTTACTTCCTTTATGTTATCTTTTATAAGATGGAGCCTCGAGTGAAGAGCAGAGAGCCATTAGCTTGCTCTTCTCATAGTGCTCCAAACATCAAATGCCTTCTCATTGTAGGAATGGATTATTTGGTTCCATTTTGTTGTGAATATAAGTGAGGCATACATGCTAAATATGATGTGATCGTATGCTTGAAGGTGTTTAAGAATCCATGGGCTAGGAGCAGGGAGCCTTTTTTTTACTTGTTCTTAGGATTTCCTTGCTCAATACTTTTGAATTTTGATCAATGCTGCTTTTCCTGTCAATAATGATGCAGCTTCCTTAGCATGTCTGATTCGTTTTGTTGTGGTGCTATACAAATATAAAAACCTCTAATGAGATGGCTGTTGTGTAAAACTGCCAATGAATGATTCAACAATGGTCTTTATAAAATGGAATTTGGTACCTTGTCCTGCAATTCATTTCTTGCTGTAGGGTGACAAGAATTAGGGCTTTCAAATTCCATGCAAAAAGAATGGAACCATTCGATTCTTACAAGTATCAAAACATCTTATTAACCAGCTGACAATTTCTATTTTGTGTTCTGGGGTTAAGATGACAACAGTGAACGCTCCCTTCCAAAGTGTGCTCAAAACTGCACTCCAAAATCGGTTTACCAGCGCCACTGTCAAGAGCCCATCCTCACTTGGATCAGTAAGGAGTGTCTCTAAGTCATTTGGCTTGAAATGCTCCCCCAATTACAAAGCATCAATGGCAGTGTACAAGGTTAAGTTGATTACACCAGAAGGCACAGAGCATGAATTCGAAGCTCCAGATGACGTGTACATCCTAGATGCCGCTGAGAATGCAGGAATTGACCTGCCTTATTCTTGCAGGGCTGGGGCTTGTTCTACCTGTGCTGGGAAGGCAGCATCAGGTTCTGTCGACCAGTCTGATGGTTCATTCCTCGATGAGAATCAAATGGGGGAGGGCTATCTTCTAACTTGCATTTCCTATCCAACTTCTGACTGTGTGATTCACACTCACAAGGAAGGTGATCTTTACTGAGGGCTTTTGCAGTCAGAAATCGGAATTGACTTGGAATGTAGTTCTGTGATTGTTATGGATCATTGAAATGATGGTAAAGGCTGTCATAGACCTTTATTCCTGTAGGGATTTCGTCTTTGTTGTGTAATTCCAATATGGTTTCTTCTACACGGTACTGTAGTAAATAAATAGATGCTGCAATTGATTTCTGAAGTTTTCAGGGGCGATCTAAATCTAATTCACTCTTAACTCTCAAAGTTGAAACTTGCAAGCATGGCTGCAAAGAAATTCAGAAGGTGACAGCTAAAAGGTAAATACAAGGCAAGAAAACCAACAGAAACCAACATTCATGCATAAGCAAAAATAATATTGGGGTTTCAGTGAAATAAAGAATGGGGCATGGCCACTTCCAAAACATACAATTTTTGGGATGAGCTTTCTTTATGCCCTTGAGATGGATAAAAAGGTGGTTTCCATGGTCGACGTGTACTCGTGTTATCATAAGCCTAGCCCAGGACATTCAAGAGATAAAACGAAACTGGATAGATTTTAAAGAGTTAGATTAGATTTTAAGCTGCAAATTCAAATTATTCTCCAGCCACTTTTCATCAACAAACAAGAGCACATTTTGTATAGAAAAGATTGTAAATATCGATTAAAAGAGGCGAAAAAAATTGAGGCATGAAACCCTTTTCCTCCCTTGGTCAGAAAGAAAATTATAGTTGCTTTGTCTTTGATTCCTTTTGCTATGGTTTTGTAACAGTTCTTTCTCCATTTGAAAATCTTGTCAAAAAGTAGAATAGAGAGCATATCGAGACAAGGGGTTGTGGCCAGATCAATTGGACTCTAGATACAAATCATGCAGAGCAACCCTTGCAATCAAAACATAGCAACCACCCTGAAAAAAAAAAAACAGATGAGGTTTTGCTCCTGAATCATCAAAAACAAATCTAGGAATTGATGGAATCAGGGCCTTGGAAGTAGAACTAGGGATTCAGGGGGTGTTTGATGGTTTAACCCCGTGTCGCCAAAGGGAAAGCACACACGTCCTTGGTTTTGATTTGAGAAACCAGTGCCGACAATGAAAGAAAAAACAGAAAAACCCTTGCTGGCCCCGCCCCCCCCCCCCCCCCCCCCCCCCCCTTCTGAGGCCGTGACGACTTTCCGCGGGTCTCTCGTCGAAATCCATCATATCCTCATGGAGGGAGGCTGCTGCCTAACACCTCTGTTGTGTTTGTGGTTTCACTATCCCACATCGAAACGTATTGCACAAAAGAGTGTAGACGCACAGTATAAAAAGAGAAGCATGAGAGATAACAAAGCATACCTTTCTCGGCCTTTTGGCTAAGATCAAGTGTAGTATCTGTTCTTATCAGTTTAATATCTGATACGTGGACCAAAGGTCCATACGATATTAAATTAATTTTTCAAGGGGGAGGGCCCGAGACGGTAGCTTGCTATCGGGGTTCTCAAGCGTCGCTTTTGTGTTGCACTATTGCATTGGCCCGGCGCACCCCTCCAATTCTAGTCAAAAACTATTTATGTTATTGTCTCCCAAGACGAACGGTTTACGGGAGGTTCCCAACTTTAAAATATATGGGCTTTCTGAAGGTTACGCTTTGATCAATTTTTATTGTCGTTTTCTCGTTAGGGTTTTTGTTTTTGTAGCCCATGGATATGATCAGCCCGAAGGCTATTGGTGAAAGTAGAATGAAAATTGAATCAGATGGGCATATTCTTAGGTGCAGTCATTGTGTCCTAGTGTTTTGCAGAAGCCACAAGCCCCACATACACAATCTCAAGACATTTTGGTCTAGGTTATTAGACCTTTATATCAACTTGGGTCAATTATGGGAACCCTAACATACAGGAGAAACAGAACTTGCTCACAGCTCTCGAAACGATAACCAACACATTCTCTACTAAATCACTTGTGGGGCTTGGCCTCCACCAGTCACCTCCATTGGACATTGCATCTGGACCTCATCCAGTATATAGCCCATAAATAGCTAGAACTAGAAATATCTGAAAACAGCAAGTTCTGTCTTTTAGATCTCTTACTTACAGTTCCCAAAAGAGAAGAGCCTGCATCTTTTCATAATAGCTCGAAAATCAGCAAAATCTACATTAAGCAAACTGGCACCTGTGGAAGCAAAAAAAATCGCACCATTAAAAGAGGAAAAAGAAAAAAAAAAACACTGCTGAATATGGTTGAGAAAGGAAAGGAATAAAAGACAGGAGACGGGCCTAGAGACACCGGATAAAGCCCAAAAAACCTTAAAATACAAGGATTTTAAGATACATAGGGTGGATATTGCCCCACAAGTGAAGGTTTCAGGTTCAAATCCCCCGCTAGAGAATTATAAATTGGGTGGAAAAAAAAAAGTATGGCTCATTAGAATTTAGGATGGATAGAGGGTTTGTTCGGTATTGTCTTTCAATCTAAGTTTAAATTCGAGCTCCCATTAGATGAATGTTTCAAACAAACATGATCAGATTCGTTTACAAAATTCTTTCCAGCAAAATCACAAGGACAGGTTTGCAATTTTCTTACTAATGAGATGATATGGATTTTAGATTACAACTGAAATTTAAGAAATCATGAGAAACAAGGAAACGTGCAGTGATATGGGAGAATATGGAATGCCATAAAGGATGGAGTGGTCTTGGCATTCATTGGGTTTTTCAAACCGTGCTCTGCCCCCAAACCCTGAAAAAGATGTCAAGGGTGATTTTTTTGCTAGGTAAAAAAAAAATAAAAATGTGTGTGTGTGTTATCCTAACAGGAAGTGTTTGCAATGGATCGTAAGTTGAAGTTAGCTTGAAGATTTTGTGGAGGATGATGAGACCAAGATGGACAAGAATCTTCAACAAGTGGACGAGGCTGCCTCAGAGCTAGTGCGTTGTTTTTCTGGAGGAAAGTTTAACTTTATGGTTTCAAAAAGACTAAAAGCACATATTCGAAACACCAGTTTTGACATTTAGCCTTCGCATCTTGATCACCGAAATCTCTTTGCGTTCCCCTGACATCTTTAGAGGTTGAGCAGGAGACAGAATCGGTGAGGCACCATTTCCTTTTTTGTTCTCGTGATCTCTGAAAATCTCAGTTGTAATCTAAATCTAAATGAATTTTCCTTGAAAGAATTTTGTAAATGAATCTATCCTTCTTGGATTGTTTAAAAAATTCATCTGATGGGAACTCAGGATTGAAATATCCATGGATAAATACATCAAGCTTGAATCGAAAGACAACACAGAACACCCATTTGTCCATCCTAAATTCTAACGAGCCATACTAATTCTTTCAAAAAAAAATCCCATTTTTACTGCCAAAGTCCATTTATCTATTTGGTTGATGGGATTCCTCGTGCCTGGATAACGCTTGAGTGACATGTCTGGGCTACGTTTGAACAGTGATTTTCAAAATATATTCGAATTAGAGTTTCATGTATTTTTTTAAACAATCCAGAAACATCAAGAAATTATTAATTTAATGGTTTCTTATAAACATACTTTTATAAAAATCTTCTAATGGGAACTCAAAGTTGAAACATCTTGGAAATATTCGATTGCTGTAATTATGTTTTGTTGAAATCCAGTGTTGGTGAATTATGATGAGGCCTCGATTTAACACTTGATAGTGAAGCAAAAATGATCCAGCAGGACCAGCACCTTTTTTCAAGAAGCTTGCATCGCAAACAAGGTTTGGCCCTTCGATTATCATATCAATGCTTGACCTCTCAGTGCCTTCAATCCAACATTAGTTGAAAATCATGAAGAAAAAAAAAGAAGGGGAAAGCGACTCGTCTTCTTTTATATTCCTTTCTTTTCCATTAACTTTTTTGCATGTAGCAGTCTCTCATTCAAATGGACAAAACCCTTTGTAGTGCGGCATTTATGGTGCTAGATGCGTCCCTAGTTTTCCAGATAGTCCTGTTCAGTTAATGTTTGACGATAAAAATAAATAAATATAGAAATGATAAAAACATGCTTAATTGGTTGTAGTGACAAAAATAAAAATATGGTATATATTTAGAATGAATTTCTATCATTAGATTCAAATCAACATTCACTCTCTATCATAGTCTGTTGTACATCAAGATAGTGACAAAATACTACGTATTAATAAAAATCATGCTCGTATGTAATGAGTATCTTCAATCTTTCCTTTTTTTCTTTCTGGAAAAAGTCTGGTCATTATTTGTAGCCCTTCAAGATTAAGCTTTTCATGAACATCTCACGAAAGTGAAGAATTCAGTATAATCTTCTGGGCCACAGAAAATGGCCACAGATATCTTTTCAGTGTAATTCTATTGGGGAATAGCAAAAAGCCTCTTTCCAATCCATCTTTAACACTAATGGAGAGTTCAGTATTTTCCTTTCTTTTCTTTTTTAACAAGCACTATGTTCCTGGTGGACAACATCAGCCATCAAACGATGTCTTGAGATCTGGTTTCTGGTAGTTGGTACTCTCACAAGTGTGTTACTCTGTTTTTAAGGTAAGGAATCATTATTAAAGTGCTGATGATTTAATCGACGGGTGTGTGATTTTAGTAATCCAGTGGTAGAACATGGCTTGGGACCACATTAAAACTTCTTTTTTCATTTTGAAGCCATCGCATCCAATTCAGTGAGAATTTATTTTTCATCGAAATTCGATGAAAAGCACATGATTCCATCGTGGAATGTGTATGGATTAGATCTCTGTCAACAGAATTTTATCTAGAGATAAAATATCCATGCAAGACTTCAAAATCAATAAAATATTTCCATCTTGGAACCTGGCATGTGATTTTGAAGACACAGATGTTTTAACCGTCAGGACAACTTCTTCCATGTCCAAACCCTCTCATCGTTCTTCATACCAGTGAAGTTAAAGTCTCACATAATCGCATTGCAATACAATGAGAGTGTCATGCATGACAATGTTATTAAACCTAGCATTGTCCGGTGAATCAATTCAATGGCTCGTTAATACGGGACTGAACTCAAGTCCAGGGTAAGTAGATTAACCTGATAAATCAATTTATTTTTTTATTTATTT
>Ga0325411_1002059_pt1 | contig 22583 bp, 13 predicted proteins | sample PopdelMetagenome_13_FD_206181 | JGI IMG/M metagenome (GOLD analysis project Ga0325411, IMG submission 206181) | Populus deltoides microbial communities from Bellville, Georgia, United States - Xylem-PdIQD-R4 | ecosystem: Host-associated > Plants > Phyllosphere > Stem > Wood/Secondary xylem... | reverse complement strand
GTGTTGTTGTTAACTATAATTTATACAATAAACCTCCCTGTGGTTCGACCCCGGTCTTGCCGGGTTATTTATTACTTCGACACTCCTGCACTTGGGAGAAGACATCAATCTTTTGGTCGTGTCAGTAACTGTCAAGGCTGAGGAGACAGTATCCATGATAAAGAATGTGGTTGTACCTTTCATCGAGGCGGAGGATTGCAATGATGAATATAGCCATGCTTTTGAGATTGTGAACACTAACTGGGTGCCAGAAAACACAGTGATAAGAATGCCAAGGATCTCAGGAGCAGCGAAGAGGGCCGCTCAATGTTTTTTAGAGTGTAAAATTCCATTTCAGCATAACCCTATCACCGAAAATCTAGAAAGGGTTAATTTAATAATGATGAAATGTGCAAATCAAAGATCTGGGCTGGGATATGAGCCTAAAAAGGAGGATCATCGATGGGCTGCTGGTAGAAGAAGGGAAAGAAGAATGGCTAGGATTCAAGGAAGAGAGCCTGAAGAAGAAAAGCTGGAAATCCCTCCCCTAAAGGTATCGTTCCCAAAGGCCGCATATGTAATGCAACCTGATAAAGATTCAGAAAGCCTTAGTCAAAGGCTATCAACCATGGACATAAACACCTTGGAGAAGGATAAAGAGGAAGGAAGTGGCATGAATATAGTATCGGGAGTGGAAGATGAATCACTGCCACAGCTGACTGTCCATACTCTAGAAGAAGTCCCCACCATGACCTTTGTGCGAAAGCTGGCCATGGGCGAGAAGTTTCAGAACTGGGTGACCCAAGAAGCTCCTGTAGTGTTTAAAATGTAAACCAACTTTGTCTGCATTTACATGTTTCTGTCATTGCTTTTATTTGCTTTTACTTGCTTTTATTTCCTCTAGTTGACAATCAAGGCTCATGAGGTCAGCCAAATTCTATCATTGTCATCGCGCCCACCCTTTGCTTTAATAAGATCATGCATTTTTTCAAATGTTGTCTATTTATATGCACATTTATGCTAGACACCTTCCGCTTTCAGGAATCCTGAAAGCGGATCTTCCACAACATCACATACACTTAACATCAAGAATGAATGGCCAAACTTTAACGAACACGTGATTGCGGTGGAAGAAGAAGAATGGGATGAAAGCAATATCAGAGAACTCGTAAAACTGGTGGAACAACATGAACAGACTTGGAAGCCCGCTGTAGAAGAACTTGAAACCATAAATGTGGGTAGTGATCAGTCTAAGAAAGAGTTGAAAATAGGGACCTTAATTACTCTTGAGCAAAGAACAATGACGATCGCCTTACTATAAGAATATGCAGATGTTTTTGCTTGGTCTTACGAGGATATGCCTAGTTTATATACAAATATCATAGTACACAAGATCCCACTGGAGGAAGGTTGTAAACCAGTCAAGCAGAAATTGAGGAGAGCCCACCCAGATGTTTGGATTAAAGTCAAAGCAGAACTCGAGAAACAGTGGAAGGCAGGCTTTCTAAAAGTAGTTAAATATTCACAATGGGTATCCAATATTGTTGTTGTGCCAAAGAAAGAGGGAAAGATTAGAGTTTGCGTGGATTTCCGGAACTTGAACAAAGCTAGCCCCAAAGATGATTTTCCACTACCACACATAGATGTTTTGGTTGACAATGCTGCACGTAGTTCCACATACTCCTTTATGGATGGTTTCTCAGGATACAACCAGATAAAAATGGCTCCGGAAGATAAGGCGAAGACAACTTTTATTACACCTTGGGGAACATATTGTTACAAAGTTATGCCATTCGGTCTGAAGAACGCAGGGGCAACCTACCAGAGAGCCATGGTTACTTTGTTTCATGACATGATGCATAAAGAAATTGAGGTGTATGTAGATGATATGATCGCAAAGTCAAAGAAGGGAGAAGATCATATAAAGGTTTTGAGAAAACTATTCGAGAGGTTGAAGAAATACGAACTAAAGCTCAACCCTGCAAAATGTTCATTTGGGGTTAAGTCCGGAAAGCTGCTAGGATTTGTGATAAGCAACAGAGGTATAGAGGTAGATCCTGATAAAGTAAGGGCCATCCAATCTATGCCGTCCCCAAAGACTGAGAAAGAGGTAAGAGGATTCATGGGAAGATTAAACTATATCGCCCGATTTATAGCTCAGTTGACCACAACATGTGAACCTATTTTCCAGCTTTTAAGAAAAAAGAATCCTGGGACTTGGAATGAGGAGTGTGAGGTGGCATTCAATAAAATCAAGCTTTATTTACGAAGTCCACCTTTGTTTGTTCCTCCTATATCAAGAAGGCCTTTAATACTGTATCTAACAGTGACTAAGGCAGCTATGGGATGTGTATTAGGTCAACATGACGAAACATGTAGAAAAGAAAGGGCCATTTATTACTTAAGCAAGAAGTTCACTGAATGCGAGTCTAGATACATGGTGATAGAGAAGCTTTGTTGTGCATTGGTATGGGCGACAAAAAGATTACGACATTATATGCTATATCACACCACTTGGTTGATTTCAAAAATGGATCCATTAAGGTATATTTGTAACAAACCCTATCTCTCGAGTCGAATTGCAAGGTGGCAGGTTTTGTTGGCAGAATATGATATAGTGTATATGGCAAGGAAAGCCGTGAAGGGAAGTGCAATTGCTCATCACCTAGCTGATAACGCTGTGGAAGATTATGAGCCGTTAGATTTTGATTTCCCGGATGAAAATGTATTATCAATCGAAGAGGAAGAAGGGAAGACAGAATGGTGGACCATGTTTTTTGATGGGGCAGTAAATGTATATGGTAATGGGGCCGGTGTAGTAATAATCTCTCCCGATAAGAAGCAGTATCCGATAGCAGTTAAATTACATTTTGAATGCACCAATAATATAGCTGAGTACGAGGCTTGTATCCTGAGTTTGGAGGCCGCATTAGAACTGAAGATTGAAAAAATAGATGTGTATGGTGACTCAATGTTGATTATCTGTCAAGTGAAAGGAGAATGGCAAACCAAAGAAGAAAAACTAAGGCCATACCGGGAATACTTATCCACGCTATCAGAAGAGTTTAAAGAGATAAGATTCACCCATCTAGGGAGAGAAGGAAACCATTTTGCGGACGCTTTGGCTACATTGGCTGCTATGGCTATGATTGATCTTGGGCGAAAAGTGTAACCTGTACATATTGACATCAGAAATAAATTAGCTCATTGTTGTTCGATTGAAGGAGAGATAGATGGAAAGCCTTGGTATTACGATATCAAGAATGTTGTGAAAAATCAGGAATATCCAGCAGGAGCATCAAAGATGGATAAGAAAACCCTAAGAAGATTGGCCAGGGATTTCTATTTTGATGGAGAGATTCTATATAAAAGATCATTTGATGGAACCTTGCTAAGGTGTCTGAATGAGACAGATGCTAGAAGTACTTTACAAGAGGTACATGAGGGGATTTGCTCAATTCATGCTAGTGGCCATATGGTAGCAAGGAAAATACAAAGGGCAGGTTATTTCTGGATGACGTTAGAGAAAGACTGCATCGACTATGTTAGGAAATGTCACAAGTGTCAAGTGCATAATGATAAGGTCAATGCACCTCCAACTACGTTGTTTAATCTAGCATCTCCATGGCCATTTGCAATGTGGGGAATCGATGTGATTGGGCCTGTTAATCCAAAGGCCAGCAATGGGCATAGATTCATTCTCGTAGCAATTGACTATTTCACAAAATGGGTAGAAGCCAATTCATACGCCCATGTGACACAAAAGGTGGTAAAAAGGTTCATTGAAAAAGACTTGATTTGTCGGTATGGTCTGCCTGAAAAAATAATGACTGATAATGCACAGAATTTCAATGGCAAAGCAATAGTGGAGCTCTGTACAAAATGGAAAATCAAGCATTCAAATTCCTCCCCATACAGGTCGAAGATGAATGGTGTTGTGGAAGCTGCCAACAAAAACATCAAGAAAATTATTCAAAAAATGGTAGTCACTTACAAAGACTGGTATGAGATGTTACCATTTGCTCTCCATACATATCGCACTGCAGTGAGAACCTCAACAGGAGCCACTCTGTATTCTTTAGTATATGGGATGGAGGCGGTGATGCCTTTGGAAGTAGAAATTCCCTCGTTAAGGGTGTTGATGGATTCAGAACTAGAAGAGGCTGAGTGGGCCAAAGTGAGATATGAACAGCTAAATATGATCAGTGAAAAGAGGATAACTGCAATATGTCATCATCAACTTTACCAGAAAAGGATGGTCAAAGCATATGATAAGAAGGTTAGACCTCGTATGTTCCAAGAAGGAGATTTGGTGCTAAAGAAGCTCTTAGCTTTACCAGGGGAAAATCTAAGCAAATGGGCTCCAAATTATGAAGGTCCTTATGTAGTGAAGAAGGCTTTCTTGGGAGGAGCTCTACAGTTGTCTAGAATGGATGGAGAAGATCTAGCCAGACCTGTGAATTCCAATTCTGTAAAGAGATATTATGTTTAACTTTCTCCCAAAATCAATAAAGTGAAGTTTGGCCATGATTTCTTGGTGTAAAGAATCTTTTCTCCCATTGCATTGATCTCGCAGCACTTAATCTTCTAAAAAAATCTGGAAAGATCTGGCTTTGTAAATGATTACAAGGAATGTATCATAGGACGATCAAAGGTGAATATTAAGCATTTCCTGGTAAAGAGGGAACCAAGCCAAACAAACAAAAGATAAAAGACAAAACTAGGTCTTTAAAAGCATTTTGAATCGCATAGATAAAATGTATGGGTAATCACTCTATAATCATGTGTAATTGTCAGTCAGGATGAGAACAAATGTTTATCAATCCTAGTAAATATGTGTTTGAAATAAGGAAAGGTCATCTCTGTTAAACTTTCACTTTCTAAAGATTATATCATTTGTGACCCCCATTTGAGCTTAAAAAAAAAACAGACTAGGACCACACCCCATACTAGGGGGCAATGAGAGATCCTCTGTTAGAAAAGATGAAGACAATGGTAGAATCAAGGGTGAAAGGAGGGCTAAAAATGGAAGCCTCATGATTGATAAAAGGCTAAAAAGGAAAAGAGTTTGAGCAAATTGCCAAAAAGAACACAAGGATCTTTACAAGTCAGAACCCAACACTTAGGGGCAAAAAAAAAAAATCCTTAAGGCAAGTTTCTCCAACCTACAAGACAGCTTCACAAGAACAGGAGATAGAAGAAGAGTGGTCCTAAGTGTTTAAACCCTTAAAACACTTTTTTGAGGCTTAAAGCATCCTTTTTCTTTTTCATAACCCACAACTATAATCGACATTACAAGCCCTTTAGAAGTCCTTTCTAATCAAGCGCATATAACCTGGGTTGATAGACATTGGTCTTACGATTCATTTGACATGATAAATGAGTGATAATCTATTTTTTCTATCCATACAAGAAAAATGCTAATATGAGATGATTTTTGAAACCTATCGAAAAGATCAAATAGAAGATTACCTTGGAGAAAGTCTGATCTAAAGTCAAAACCACATTTTGGAAACCGGTAAAACCTTTTTCCGGGGATTGCTTAAAATAACTCTTGATGCATATGTAGAAAGTTTCAGTTGTCATGAACAAAAGCCAAGACTTTTAAAGATTTTTGTTTGAAAAGATTTTTATGCTGCAAAAAAAAAACCCTTAATTTGAGAAAAGACAAATTAAAGCGTTGATAAGAGCATGATAAAAAGCAATGACAGATCATGCATTTTTGAAAAGGATCACTAAAAAGGTCTGGGATTCTTGCTTTGAGATATGATGGGACAACATGAAAGATGTATTTCAGCATATTCAAACACATGAACAAGCTCATACCAAGAAAGGGTTTTACGAAAGGGAAGGGACCTATGTTTCAAAATCAGGTAAGGATGCATGCATAGCATCTAACCTCAAGGCATTGCATATATTTTATTTGTTAGAGTAAAATCCTCAATAAAATCCAGCAAGATTAAGGACAAAAAAACGACCACTGAGCTAATAATAATAGAGAATCATAGTCATGATCATGGAATAGGGAAGAAGGTAAGAATGAAACCTACCGGTAGGATCGCCGGATAGGATCTAAGGTTAATACAACCACACAGGTTTTGGTTCTGGATAAAAGGGGATCACCGGACGGGATCTCAAGTTAGCCCAATCACATATAGGGTTTTGGTTCTGGTTAAAGGGGATCGCCGGACGGGATCTCAGGTTAGCCCAACCACACATAGGATATTGGTTCTGGTTAAAGGGAATCGCCGGACGGGATCTCAGGTTAGCCCAACCACGCAGATTTTGGTTCCGGTTAAAGGGGACCGACGGACAGGATCTCAGGTTAGCCCAACCGCACACAGGATATTGGTTCTGGTTAAAGGGGATCGCCGGACGGGATCTTAGGTTAGCCCAACCACGCAGATTTTGGTTCTGGTTAAAGGGGATCGCCGGACGGGATCTCAGGTTAGCCCAACCACACACAGGATTTTGGTTCTGGTTAAAGGGAATCGTTGGACGGGATCTTAGGTTAGCCCAACCACGCAGATTTTGGTTCCGGTTAAAGGGGATCGACGGACAGGATCTCAGGTTAGCCCAACCACACACAGGATATTGGTTCTGGTTAAAGGGGATCGCCGGACGGGATCTCAGGTTAGCCCAACCACGCAGGATATTGGTTCTGGTTAAAGGGGATCGCCGGATGGGGTCTCAGGTTAGCCAAACCGCATAAAGGATTTTAGCTTTGTTTAAAGGAAGTCACCACAAGAGATTTTTTTAAAAAAAAAGAAGTGAGAAAGAAAGAAAGAAAGAAAAGAAGAAGAAGACTGAATTTAGAGGGGTGCCAAGATCAGGTTCTCAATATAATCAAGTTCCTGGTTGAAACCAGATTGCGGTAAAGATAGAATTTCAGATCAACCCAGTTTTGAGAAGATCAAGATTAAAAGTTCAGTTTTGTTTATCTTTACAAAACTTACAACGCAAAGTTTTTGCTCCGTAAGCATTGTAAAGAGGGGGTATCTGTTGTTACTCATTTTTGGGTTACCACAAAGCAAAATGAGAAAATACAATATATATATATATATCACAAGAAATCCAAAAAAAAATAATAGGAGCTAGAAAAGGATGCTGGAATACCGAGAAAGGCCAGAAGTGGTTGAAGAGGTTCAAAAATACAAAAGGTGAAAATGTGACAGTATATTTTTGACAGATAAGAGCCCTGTTCACAAAGAAAATTCAAGTTGGGGAAGAAAAGTCTAAAAATCAGATGTTTATGGACTCAATTAAATTTTATCCAAGGTTTAGTTGAATTTATAGAGGGTTTGATTGCAAGAAAATTGATTTTGTAAGTTAATTTAGGCTGTTATCGGAAGAAATTAAAGTTCTGGGGTCCAATTGTAATTTTAAAGAATTGATTTGGTCAAATCAGGGGCTTAATTGCATAATTATTGAAGTTTGATGGCCAATTAGGGACTTAATTGAAACAATTCGAGACCAAGGATCAAACCAGAAAAGGCGCTAACATTAAGGGATCCAATTATAATTTTGTCGGGGGGTTTGATTATAAAACAACGAAAAACTTCAAGGGCCAAATTAGAAGAACCCAAGCAGCGCCGTTTCCACCATTAATGGTCTTCAAACAGCTGTGAATCGGTGACGATAATGGAAGGAGACGTTAGCAATGATTATGGAATTATTCTCGAATCAATGGGGCGGGTATCGCGGCTGACATCCCTCGTCACCATGATGAACGCCGGCTTACCAAAATTGCTGGCGTCCTCTGGCTATAAGAAGAAGAGCTGCAACAAAGGAAGAAAAAAAGAGAGGAGAGAGAGGAGAGGCTACCGTGAAAAAAAAAGGGAGGGAGACAGTTTATGAGAACGTAAGAAAAGTGAGAGAGTAGAGAAATAGTGAGCAAGCATAAGGGAAAGAAGAGGAACGAGAGAAAGAAGCAAACCGAACAGAAACAGAGGACACGGTGAAGCAGAGAATCCAGGACCACCATCGTCTTCGTCTTCTCAAAATCAGGTATGTTCGATGCCCTTCTCCGTTTTCCTACAAAATGAGATGATGCATGTTAGTATGTAAAATACAGAAAGAAAACATAAGGAAACCGACGCCAGAAATCGCCAGTTACATGCTCTGTTTTGTTTCTTTTTTTCATTCTCGCACTGCAACAAAGATGGTTAACAGAGCGAAGGTAATTTAATTACCTTCGCCCTGTTGATAAAAGGCTAAAAATATTATGGTGCTATTAGATAAAAATATGTCTTGCAGTCCAGATGGTCAGCTTACCGGATCTCATTCAAGAGACCCGGTTTCGAGTCCCAACAAGGGAATCCCTTTTTGAAAATGGTCACTGGCATGGGCCAGTGACCATGCTGGGCTGGCTGAATCCAGCCCAGCTACGCAGGTTGGCTGGAGTCCAGCCTAGCCATACGGGCCGGGTTGGGCCCAGCAAAAAATAATAATAATAATAATAATAATAATAAATATTCAAAGAAATTATTTAAATATCTGTGATTTTCCGCCAATTTTTACTGCATTTTAATCAATACCGGTTTGTATTTTTATACTGTAAAGATACAAATCCGGTATTAAAATACCATGTTTTCGTCCAGACATTAAAAAAAAATGTTTTGTTTTCTTCAAAGAAATTATTTAAATATCTGTGATTTTCCACCAATTTTTATTGCATTTTAATCAATACCGGTTTTGTATTTTTATACTGTAAAGATACAAATCCAGTATTAAAATACCACGTTTTTGTCCGGACATAAAAAAATGTTTTGTTTTCATGCATACGGACAAGTCTCTCAAAAATAAAAAAAAATCATATTGTATTTTCATACAACAAAGAAAATTTCAAAAAATATGTATTAGCATGCATTTTGGCTTTAATAACCAGTTTATTAAAGTCATGAGAACTAGGCCAATATTTCAAAAATTCTAAAAATTTTATTTTGTTTTCTTTTAATATCTGGGGTTATGATCTTATACGTAAGACATGTTCCAGATATTAAATTTTTTTGTTGGCATTAGACCGGTTAGGTTTTATCCGATAAGAAAAGGATCTCTTTACCGAAGAGAACTTTTCTTAAGCCATAGACGGACCAACAAGTAAAAAGCACGACATGACCTTAAATTTTATGAAACAATAAAACAATGCAGTTTACCTTAGATAGGGCGTATTTGGGGTGCTAATACCTTCCCTTTACGCAATCAGTCCCCGTACCCGATCTCTGAGACCAGTTAGGGTTCTTAGTGACCAAAATACTAGGTGGCGACTCCCATTCTATTTTTCCACTAATAAAAGACAAGAATTTCTTATCTCCACACATTTGCCACGTAAGATTAGATTTTGAGGATGGATCTTTTCGTCGCGATACCGCACCCGTGCGACAATATTTATACCCTCTTTTAAAGAGTTAGGGTGTTTAGGTGCTGGTTAAAGTTTGTTCTTTTCCTCTCTTTGGTTATTCCAAGATCGGTTTCTCCCCCCTATTAACTTCTTAAGGCAGGGCAGTTTGCTCCTCCAACCATCACTTTGCATGAGCCGACCTTTTACTTAGATTTCTATTGGGTATTATAGCCACAAATGACACATAAATTCATTAGTGCACACAACCACTGTTGACTAAAGAATCGTCACCAAAAACTGAGTCGTTACCAATTTAGAAATCGACAGCGAAAACTATGTCGCTGTCGATTCAGAAATCAACAACGATGGTGGGGTTGATTTTGGCATTCATTTTTGCTGGGTGTTTACATTCTCGCCCCTTAAGAGGTTTCATAATTCATACCTAGTAGTTCAAATAGATTGAGGTACTTTTTCCTCATTTTGTACTCCTTTTTCCTCCTTTATTTAAGCATTTTGCCATAAGATTCTGACGATGAGGATCTGTTTGTTACGTAGTTCTTTCACTTCCCAATCTAGTATCCTTACGGGCCTTAATTCGAGTGTTAAGTCTTCCTTGACTTCTACTGGAACTTGAGGTAGGATTCGGGCTAGATCCATGTCAGCCTTTCTTAACAAGGAGACATGGAACACATAATGGACCTTGGCTAATTGTGGGGGCAAGTCCATTTTGTAGGCTACTAGCCTGATTTTCTACAAGATTTTGAAGGGTCTGATGAAGCGGGAGTTAACTTCCCTTTTAATCCGAAATGTAACATGTTCTTTCACAGGGCTACCTTCAGGAACACTTGGTCCCTCGCACTGAACATGAGAGGTCTCCTCCTCACATTAACATACTTTTTTGTCTATCCTGTGCGGCTTTGATGCGATCCCTGATGGTTCTCACTTTCTCCGTGGTGACTTGAACCAACTCCACGTCATACAACTTTCAGTCCCCAACTTCTTCCCAACATAAAGGAGTCCTGCACTTCCTACCATACAAGGCTTTGTAAGAGATCATCCCTATTATGGCTTGGTGACTATTGTTATACATAAACTCCACTAATGCTATGTGTTCCTTTTAGTTTCCTTTAAATTCTAGTACACATGCTTGTAATAGGTCTTCCAAGACTTGGATGACTCTTTTCGACTAGCCATCAGTTTGGAGGTGAAACACAATGCTCATATCCAATCTTGTCCCCAAGGTGTGTTGTATGCTCAACCAAAGTCGGGAGGTGAACCCGGGATCTTGATCCGAGAAAATGGATATTGTAATCCCATAGAGTTGTACCGCCTCATTTATGTAAATCTTGGCAAGCTTGTCTATCGAATCGATCATCTTTATGAGAAATAATAGTGTGGATTTCATCAAGCGATCTACGATGACCCAAATTGCATCATTTCCTTTCCTCTCTTTAGGAAATCCAGACACAAAATCCATGGTGATCATCTCCCACTTCCATTCTAGAATTTGTAATGGTTGCAATGGTCTTGTGGGTCTTTTATGTTCAACATACTAGGCTATTTCCCTTTTCATATTAGGCCACCAATAAAGGTGTATCGAGTCTCGATACATCTTAGTGCTGCCAAGATGTATGGAGAACTTAAACTCATATGCTTCTTGTAGAACCATCTGTTTGACTGTCTTGTCATTAGACATGTATAATTGTTGACCCATCATCAAAGAAGTTCGATGAATACCACCATAAATTTATCAAAGTATGGTTAAAAAACTCGATTGATTAAGTCCATGAAGAGGGCTGGGGCATTCGTCAATAGGAACGATAGCACCAAAAACTCATAGTGTCCATAATGGGTCATAAATGCGGTCTTTGCTTCATCCGCCTCTTTAATCTTCATTTGATAGTACCCTGACCTCAAATAAATGCCCTCGCTCACTTTAGTTGATCAAATAAATCATCTATCTATGGTAACAGGTACTTATTTTTCATTGCTATTTTGTTTAACTAACGATAATCAATACAAAGTCTATGGGTTCCATCTTTCATTCTTACGAATAGAACTGGCTCTCCCCAAAGAGAATTACTGGCCTGTATAAACCCCATATCTAGCAATTCTTGCAGTTGAGTCTTTAACTCGTTCAATTCTATTGGAGCCATCTAGTACGGTTGTTGGGCTATGGGTGGGATTCCAGGGAAAGTATCTATAGATATTTTTATCTCTCGTTTAGGGGTAGTCCTGGTCGTTCTTCAGGAAACACATCTAGGAATTCCTTCACCATAGAAATATCCTTCAGTCGCGGGCCTCTATCATCAAAGTTTAAGATGTATACAAGGTATCCCATACATCCCTTTCCCAGAAGTTTCTGAGCTGTTACAGCCGATATTAAGGTGATCGGTTTGGGAATTCTCTCTCCTTCGAAAATCATCCTCCTACCCTCAGGCATTTGGAATGTAACATTTTTAGCATAACAATCTATCAGGGCATTGTATTTACTAAGTCAATCCATGCCTAGAATTATATCAAAATCATGCAATTCCAAGGGAATCAAGTCTACTTCGGTTTCATACCCAACTAAACTAACCCCCACTCCCACATATATATTATTTGTTTTAACCTTATTCCCTGACAATCTCTAGATCTTGTTCCCCTATATATGGTTCGCAGCCGCAGCCCATTTCCCTCATACTTTTGATCAGTCGCACGAGTAGCACCACGCTGTCCATAGTCGCAACATTCATAGGGGTTGTATGCGGAATCTACATGGCGGGAGTTGCTTGTGTCGTCGAGCCGGCCATGTGTTTTAACTATCTAAGAAGTCCCAAGTCTACATACTATAGGGCACCCCTATTGGGAGAGTTAATGGTTGTACATATGACCTTTCTTGTTGCCTTGCAGCAGCTGGGGGTACTTCCTTTGTTCGGTCAGGCATCTGACCTTTACCCGTTACCGCGGTTCTTTCCAGCAAAGTTTTAAGTGATCTTACTAGAGCATGCGATGTTGTATCATCCAAATGATCTTTGTCTTGCCAACCTTGGGCACCTCAACCTCTTCCCCTCCTTTATAAGGAGGGCAGCTCAGTTCGTGTTCCTTGTCGAGTGGGCACCATCCTGAAATTCATCACAACAACACAATCATTAATGATCCTCAGGATCCAGACCAAGTGCTCTGATACCAACTGTAACAACCCGGCTTTTCAAAGCCAAAACAATAGTAATTTTGTTTTTTGATAACATTCCAGAAATTGATAAACCGGTTTCCACTCGTTATCGTGGCTCAATCTATACGCCAAACATCAATCAACATTTCATTAACAACAGTTCTTACATATACACATAATATTACATTTGCATGATTACAAGCTCACATTATAATATATGTACATAATCATAAGTTTGCCTTTATGTACCACTAATAGACATCATGAAATTAAATAAGAGTATCGAATAACAGATACACAATTAGTACACTTAGTTCATACAAAATACATCACGATTCAAAATGCGACTGCATGATTCTTTGCAAAAGTGAGTTCCCATGTAATGAGGTTCCTAGGTACCTCGTTGTTGAGATGTCTCTGATGCAGTACAAATATTTATAAGAATTATAAACAATTACTAATAACAATTAAATAGTTTAACAGAAGCATTAATGTTATTCTCGGTTTAAGGCATAACAAGCGTAGTTCTTCCATATACTTGATATATATAAAACATATTACACATGAACATATCAATTCTTAAAACTAACTCGTAACTCGTAGATCTGGCTATCCTCTTAAGATACCATTAGCCGAAATTAATCATTTAATCACCCCGGTCATCCTCTTAGGATGCCGTTAGCTGAACCTAATCATTTACTCATTCTGGTCATCCACTTAGGATGCCATTAGCCGAAGCAAATCATGTAATCATCCTAGTCATCCTCTTACGATGCCATTAGCCAAAGCTAATCATTTAATCATCTCGGTCCCCCCTTCTTCTAAATAGGTTTGGGGAAAGTTTGACAGAATTCCTTTTTTTCTTCTCCTGGTTTTCGCCCTTCTTCCTCTCTCGGTTTCTAGCCCCTTTTCTCCTTCTCTCTAGGCAGCTGTTCAATCTTCTCTCAAGTTCTCAACTCTCTCTCCCTCTCTCACACACGTTCAAAGAAGCACTTACTGCTGGCTTGGTTTAATATCCGTTGGGAAGGAGGAAGAGAAAAAAAGCATGCAACTGAATATACAGCTGCTGCAGATAGATTTTGGGAAGAGGAAGGGTCGCCTTCTCTCTCCTCCTTATATTTATACCCCCTCTTAAAGAGCTAAGGTGTTTGGGTGCTGGTTTAAGTTAGTTCTTATCCCCCCTTTGGTTATTCCATGACCGGGCCCCCCCTTTAACTCCTTAAGGCAGGCTAGTTTGCTCCCCTAACTATCACTTAGCATGATCTGGCCTTTTACTTAGATTTATGTTGGGTATTACAACCACAAATGACACATATATTCGTCAGCGCTCATAACAACTGTTGACTCAGGAATCGTTACCAAAAACTGAGTCGTTGTTGATTCAAAAATCGACAACGAAAACTGATTTTTTTTCTATTCTTGTTTAATTCCAATATGGAGTATACCTATAAAAATATTTTTTTAAAATAATTTAAAACTAGGATAGGACTCAATTCAATCAAGACAGAGGTAAAAATATTATAAATTATAATTTTTTTCATGCAATCCAATGAAATCACAACTAGACATTTATTTTTTAAAGAGTGGTTAGTTACTATGAAATTCTTTTTTTAATTTCTTTCTTTTTTTATGATTCTAAATTTACATGTATACATAACAATGACAAAAAAATATTATAGTATAAAAATTATCAACTTGATAATTCAAAAATAAAAGAAGCATGCACTATATTTACTGCATGCGGAGAGACCCACAAAGTTTCCCTCATATGTGTGGGCTTCTCTTGGGGGCTAAAGCACCGAGGATAGTCTGGTGGTATGCCACTTCCATGATTCGACTAGATTTTCAAAATTGGGTAGGAGTTCTCTGTACCAGAAGATTGGTATTCCAACGAACTCAAGAAATGGAAAAGAGATCTTAAGCTTATAGGGTCGTAATTCAGAGTCCACTAGCCTCAATTTTCAAAGTAAATGATTCCTTAAGCTTGATGTTTTAAGTCTTAAAGTAGTGTCAACCATTTTTGGAACACAAGGGTCACTTCAGAGCAATAATTTCCAGAGTCTTGCGTTCTCTATAGACTAATTGTGATGTTAAATAGGCAATTCCTTGAGACGAATATTTTCACATCCAGCAAGGCCAGCCATTTTGTAATATAACAAAGTGAGAGCAGCAAAGGATTGCATCCCCATGCTTGTTTTCTGCGTCATTTCAATTCTGATTGTAAGAACAGCCACACCTACTGACACCATAAACACAGCTCAGTTCATTAGAGATGGAGACACTATAGTTTCAGCTGGTGGGACCTATGGATTAGGATTTTTCAGTGGTTGCGTTAGAAAGCCTGCACTGAATTGTTCCAGAGATGGGTTTCGGAAGCTCTTGGGTGTGAAGAATAAGAAGTTGGTTTATGATGGGTTAAGGGTTGCAAAGCCCAAAGTTAGCTTCTTCTTAGACAAGAATGCACAGTTTCTTGTCTAACAATGATTTAAGAGTTTATATTTTCCTAATAGATATGCTTCAAACATATTGATATTGGTGAATTTGGAAGGATAATAAATTATATGAAATGAAAAGTCATTATTGTCACGTAGACAGTGATATTTATATAGAAATGAAATAGAGATGAAGAAGAAGCAGAGAGTAGAAAGGAAGAAGAACAGAGAATGAATCTGTTATACAGTTATACAGAAAAGCAGAAGATGAAATTCATGCACTATTATACTATTACTTTTGCTTAAGTGTTTACATTACTCATCCTCAGTTTATATATGCAGTATTGGAAAGATACCACACAGAGAATGTTCACTCAATATAATGCTAACAGATTCTCTTTTCTAACAAATAATACTAACAACATTCTAACAATATTAATTGCTAATCTTCTGACACTTGGCAGACGTAGAGCCTTTGATATCTTTATAGTTTATACAAACACTCATTACACTTGTATATCGGGATTTATTACCAGAAGGAATATGAGGAGCACTCTTGGAGAAAAATATTTTTTTAGAGATATATGCTCTAAAAATTTATATACCCAACACATAGAGAAGCTTGAAAGAAATATCATCCAGAAAATCTGAAAACTTAAAATAATATTCCTTTCATCATTCTTTGACTCAATTGAGCATCTCCCATAAATCTACTGTTTGAGGTAAAAATTAGAGGTCTTGTTTGGATAAATGGATGCATCCATTCGAGAGGTTAGGGATTACACATTCATCTTAATTAAATATCTATTATCTTTTTTTTTATTTAAACATTCATTTAATTCTAGGTAGATACTTGTTCAACCTAAAGAAAAAGTTCAAAACAAGGAGCATATTAAGGTTTTGACTTGTGAGACTTATATTTTTAAATAAATCTCAATATTTATCTTATGCTATTTTGAGCCTCATTTGATAATAAGAATCAACGGCGTCCCAAGACATGAAAAGTTAAAAACAAGGAGAATGTTAAGGCTTCGATATGCAAGGATTATATTGTTAAATAGATTTCAACATTTATCTTGTACTTTTTTTAGCCTCACTTAATAATAGGATTCAACCGCGTCCTAAGACATAATGACGTGGGGAAGTATCTTTAAGTGAGAATTTGTCAATATTTTCTCATCCTGAATGACTTTTACCAAAAAATATTGTAAGGGGAAAATACTTGACAAAAATTGAATACATACATCTATATAATTGTGTTATTTAACTGCGATAAATTAAGACCTTTTATTTAGTAAGTATAATATTAACATGTTATTTTTAAATATTTTTTCTCTTATACTCTCATAAACTGATAGATTTAAAATTCTTCGTAGGCTACATCACCAATTTCTACTATCTCAAAATTCACATATGACTGAATCTCAAATTTTCCAATTAAAAGATGAAAAATTTTCCGTGTGGGATGGAATGTTTCTATTAAAACATAATTTCATTAAATATTTCTCTTTAACTGTTAATGATTATAATCATATATTGGGTTTATCAATTAGGAGGGAATGCTAGTTATAGTTTGAATTTACTTTATTTGGGTTTTAAAAGAAAAGTCAAGTGCTACAATAGGTATTTCATCAACAAATATGTCCTTTATACTAAAAAGTATGGTCAAGGTAGAAAGACCTAAAAAAATAGAGTTTGTATTAAGGGATCAACTTTTAATGAGTTTAAAGCTTATTATTATGGGAAATTAGAACATGTTATTTAACTAGAATATCATAGCAAGCTTGATAAAGTTTTTTTATTCAAATATTATTCGCATGATACCATCAATAGAGGAATAAGAGTAGATCCCCACCATGGTTTGGTTGAAATTAATACAAAGGCTAGACTTTGTAACGTGGACGATGTCTTCTTTTTTTTCCAAGCAATGGACACACGTTTATTATACATAAACTCTTTCATTTAGAAAGAATCGTTTTATAGTTGAGTGGTTATTCGTAGTGAAAACTAAACATAGAGGTCATGTCCAAGTTGTTCAAGATGGTAATGATAAAGTAACTATGAGAGATAATGTCTTTCAAAATCATGAGTTAATTGATATATATCGAGTTACTTTGTCTACTGATTTAGAAGAAAATTTAAATTTTTATATTGTTGAGAATATTTTTTTGTTTGATGTTGATGTTGGGGAGTTAAATAATATATTGAAAATCAATGAACATATAGAAGTCAATAAAGACAACGATATCAACGAGTATCAATTTAATGAAAAAATTATGATAGACATTACGATGATGAAATTGATGAAGAAGAAGATAATTCTTATTTAAATTGTTAAACACTGATGAAATATTTATTGTTGTAGTTTTGTTATTATGAACAAAAATGGTATTATTGTGTTGTTATTTCACTGTATATGCAAGTTGGATAGATAGGGAATGCAAAATACTTTGAAAAACAATTACATGACAAACGAATTAAGTAACACAACTGGAATTACTGACAGACTAAGCCCCTCAGAAAGTTCAAGAGAGTTGAAAAACAATTACATGACATTGTCATTAACAATTACAGACAGGATCACGGACAGACTAAATCCCTCAACAGAGAGTTGAAAAAAATTACATGACCTTGCCACTAATAATTACAGACAAAATCACTAACAGAAAGAAAATTACAGATTTTTCCACTAATAATTATTGACGGATATAAAATTCATAAGCTAATTTTAGGGGGGGTGCAAAATTTTAAGATTCATTGCAATTTTTAAGTTTTAATTTCCAAAAGAGTTATCAATAGACTATAAAAATTAATATATATATTTAATTATCCATCAGTAATAATATCAATATAAAACCGCAATTAAAAAACCAGAATATCTAATTTCATTTGTTTTCTATTTTTATTCTTCTCTCCCTATCAACTTCTCTCTCAATTTAAAGTAGCAACACATGTTGGCCTATCCAAGTTTAGTTTCATCTCCTTTTTTTTTACCTTTAATTTTTTTTCAATTTAAATTTAAATTAATTAAAATAGATTTATTAAAAAAGTATTTGGGATGCCGACCTAAATCTTCAATTTTAATTAAAACTTATTAAAATAAATTATTTAAAATGTTTTTGTGATATTATTTTATTAAATATTGTTCAAGTTTTAGTTGGTTTTTAAAAAAGATTATGTTTTTTTATCACTTTTTTCACAATTATATTCTATTTACCACATTTTCAAAATTAAAACAAATAGCATGTTAATTAGATAAAGGAGTCTTCGTTTGAGAAATTTTTTTTATCCTTATTTTGAATTACGTTTTTTTTTATGTTCTGATTACTCTAAAGTTTTATTAAATGAATTACACAGAGAAAAGAATTATATTTTTTTCCTTGAATTAATAATATTAATAAGAAAAGGATTACTTATACTAACAAAATAGCTTGTTTCTATTAAATTTAAATTATTATTCTTCTTATAAATAAAATATTTTAATATAATTAAATAAAAATAATGAAGAGAACCTAGTAGCTCAAGATCTGATTTTTTAATCTGCATATGTTTCTCAACTTCATAACTTATTATTTAGTTAGTATTAACTTAATTTTTTTAATATTTATTGGTGCATATTATTCTCGATTTATTTTATTAACAAAACATCAAATTTTAAGTTCGTAAATTTTTTCTTTTTTTAATCAAGGATTTATATGTTATTTGATTTAAATCATGTTAAAAATATATTATAGCACCCAATTTAATACAATACTTTGAAAATTTTTATTAATTTATGTAATTTTTGAAATTATCATGAATTGTGGAACAATTATCATTTTTGGAACCGTTGTTAAAGAGTGTCATTCTACTATTATATTAACTTAAAGAGTATTTTAGCGATTAGGAAAATACTGGAATAATATAAGGCACATTAATTTTATAATTATTTTACAATTCGTGGTAATGGATGTTTTAGTCTCGATAATAAGAAAATAATATGCTTTTGAAATATAATTGTTCATTTTTATTAGGTTTCTACAATACAAATACTAATTACTTTGTTACAAATTAAAGGATAATTTATACACACATGTACATTGTAAAATTAATTATCGAAATTAACTACCATTAATGAACTAATTTTTAGCAGAGCCACTATATTTAATTAATATGAGACCAAAAATGTGTCACATAAATTTTAAAAGTGAAAAATTGAATAATATATAATTAATTATGCACCACATAAAATAAACCACTATGAAGTAGATGAAAATAAATCCATGTTTGAAAATAAATAAAATAAGTCTTAATTTAAGGTTTGCATTTCAAATTAATAACAAAATTCTTTTATTTAAATCAATAATTTATACTTATGAAATCTAAAATGTTCTCAATCATTATCTTCTTTTTCTAAAAAATAATTGTATCCGTATCTCCATCGTTGATCAATTGAATGTAATTAACTTGTTCATATTTGTTATTTGATTCGTTCAATATGTCGTTTATGAACTATTTTTTTAATCTAGAGTTTATATATGTTTTTTTTAATTTAAATAGTATATGTCTCTTAAATATATTGAAAGACATAGATGTAAATCCATTTGTTATTTTATTTTTTTAAGTGATTTTGGAATATCTTGTGACGAGGTTTATTTTGTTTTTAGAAAAAAATAATTGGTTTGATTAATTATTTTTATTTGTTTTTATTTAGTTTAAAAGAATATTTTCTTTAAGTTATTTTTATTTTGTCATACTTAGTTAAATAATATATTGAGAACCAATAAATATATAAGAGTCGATGAAAATGATGATATCAATAAATATCAATTAAATGAAGAAAATTATGATAAACATTATAATGATAAAATTAATAAAGAAAAAAATAATTCTAACTAAATTATTAAACACTGATGAAATATTTATTGGTGTGATTTTGGTATTATGAACAAAAATAATATTTTTATGTTATCATTTTAATATATATGAAAGTTGGATGAATAGAAAATATAAAAATATTTTGAAAAATAATTACATAACGGACAAGTTAAGTAATACAGTTGGAATAACCAATGGACTAAATCTCTCAAAAAATTCTAGATAAAATTATTAAATTGGTAAATTAACTCAGTCAATACATATTTAACGTGTGTAAAATCATTTTTAAAATAAAATCGAGTAAAATCCGGTAAAATCACATATTACAGTATTCCTGAAATTTCTTGTTCATATGTCATTTCAGGAATACTGCCCAATTTATCCTTCCAAGCGACCGTTCAGGCAAAACATTGGGGGCCGCACGAAGCAACTCCAAGCAAAGACCACTGGATCTTTGTCAGTGGTTAGTTTTTTCGAAGGAAAAGTAAGAATCTTACAGAGGACCAATTTTCTGCTTCCAGAAAGTCACATTCAAGATTAGTTTTTGACATAAAAATGAACACTTTGACATGACAATACCAAAAGCCAATAGCCCACAACAGTGACACTGATGCTTCTATCAATTCAGTGATAAGTAGCCCAACTTTAACTTTTAAAAGTTCGTGGAAGTGTAATAGTAATTTTTAAAAAAATTATTTAAAAAAAATACTAAAAAATATTTTTTATTTTTAAAATTCAATATTAAGATATTAAAATTTTAAATTGAAGATAAAAAAATCAAAAAAAAATTTAAAATTAAAACTCACATATAAACTCCCACATGTATGGAATTCTAAACCAACATCTGTAGTACTTAATATTTTTTTGAATCCTGTTTGTTTTTGCGTTATAAAAATATTTTTTTTAAAATTTGAAATGATATAATATTTACAGTGTGATATATGCAATTTGATATAGTCATAATTTTATTGACTATTTATTGATGATGTTTCCAAAATAAAATATGTTTATAGAATATCTAAGTTGTGTTTGTACTAATCACAATTTGGTTCTAATAATCATGTTTGAATTGATTACAAAGCTGATTTAAAATTATTCTTGAATTATTGAACACATGGCATCTGAAAACAATTACTCTGGTAATAGGCTTGATGTGAGATGACAATATAGTATAGATATTGATAAGAATTCAAAAAAAAGTTTAGTGCAAGTATTGTCAAAAAATTTCCTTATAATTTTATGATTTTATGATCTGTTTTTATGATCCGAGTTTTTATTGTATTTTTCATGTCATGTCAAAAATCTATTTTTAAGAACCTTGGTCCTAGATAATTACAGACGGAATCATTGGGAAGGGAGGTGTTAAGGTTTAATTTCCAATAGAATTATCGATAGATTATCAGTAATAATGTTGCTATAAAGCCTCAATTAAAAAACCAGAATCTCTAATTTCATTTGTCTTTCTATTTTTCTTCTCTCCCTATTGGGTTGCCAACAACGAAACTCCACTTAACGATTCATCAGGTGTTCTTCTCCTCTTTATTCTACTTCCAAATCTTTCTTTCTTAAAAATATTCTACATGCTCCTGAAATAAAAAAGAGCCTACACTCAGTTCATCAGTTTACAAAAGATAATAATGTGTACTTTGAATTTCATCCTTCCTTTTTCTGTGTCAAGGATCCATCCTTAGGCGCTATCCTTCTTCAAGGACCGAGTAACAATGGCCTTTAGCCTCTGCGTACTCTCACTTCTCCATCCACCAGTCCAGCCTCTTACCTCAGCAAAAAAAGCTTCGTTTCCACAGTGGCATTCATGCCTAAGACACCCTGCTTTACGCACAGTCAAAACCATTCTCTCCAAGTTTCAACTAGCAGTCACCAACAATAAAAATTTTCCAGTTTGTCATGCTTGTCAATTAGGCAAGAGTCATAAACTTCCTTTTCATTTGTCCACTTCTGTTTCATTTTCTCCGTTTCAGTTAATATTTATGGATGTATGGGGGCCATCGCCCACTCAATCTATTCGTGGCAATAAATATTACTTAAGCATCATTGATGATTTTTCTAAGTTCATCTGTTTATTCCCTCTTAATGCTAAATCACAAGTTGCTCATACCTTCATCAACTTCCAAACTCAGATTGAACGCTACTTTGATTGCAAAATCAAAAGCGTCCAAAATGATTTTGGAGGAGAATTTCAGGCCTTAAAATCCCATCTTCTTACCTCTGGCATCATTCATTGTCTGTCTTGCCCACACACTCACGAGCAAAATGGGTCAGTCGAGCGCCGTCATCGCCACATCGTTGAGACCGGCCTCACACTCATGGCAAATGCCTCTGTCCCTCACCAATACTGGGACGATGCCTTCCTCACTGCTACCTATCTTATAAATCGCCTTCCGTCTCTTGTTATTCACCACAAAACACCACTTGAACTCCTGTTCAAACAAACTCCAGACTATACTCTACTTCGCACTTTTGGGTGTGCCTGTTAGCCCTACCTTCGCCCATATAACTCTCACAAAATGGATTACCACTCCGCCCTTTATGTTTTTCTTGGCTACAGCCCCCTTCATCGAGGATATCAATGTCTACAACAATCAACTAGCAGAGTCTTTATCTCTAGACATGTCATCTTCGATGAAACCCACTTCCCATTCCAGCAAAAGCATCCTCCTTCTCTTACTCCTCCAAATCCTTCCCCAACACTACCCTCATCACTCTGAATCTCACAGCCAAATATTGTGCCCAATACCCCCTCCCTTCCACCAACCCAACTAGCCCTTGACTTGTCAAACGATCAAAACAACCCACCAGA
>Ga0325411_1002058_pt1 | contig 22595 bp, 14 predicted proteins | sample PopdelMetagenome_13_FD_206181 | JGI IMG/M metagenome (GOLD analysis project Ga0325411, IMG submission 206181) | Populus deltoides microbial communities from Bellville, Georgia, United States - Xylem-PdIQD-R4 | ecosystem: Host-associated > Plants > Phyllosphere > Stem > Wood/Secondary xylem... | reverse complement strand
TGTTAACAATTTATAATCCGATTGGAACCTCCTTTGTGTGTGGTTTCCAGTTGAGTAATAATAAGAGTTTATACTATATTTGTTTGAAATACCATTAGTGGATCCTCTAACCTTGACAATTGTTTTTATCATTGTTTGATCCTTATATCAATATCACATCTCAAAGCTCTCTTTATTATTGTTGTTGTTGTTGTTGTTGTTGTTGTTGTTGTTGTTGTTATCTATAATTTATACAATTAACCTCCCTGTGGTTCGACCTCGGTCTTGCCGGGTTATTTATTACTTCAACACTCCTGCACTTGGGAGAAGACATCAATCTTTTGGTCGTGTCAATTGACAACCAAAGGTCGGAAAAAATTAGAATATTATTAGGCAAAAAAAGTGTGCTGAAAATTATTCTCAAGAGTATTTATACCCCAAGACAAAAAACCTAGTTTCTTTAATGGATCACATATAAACTCAATTTAAAAAATAATCAACTCAAGCTAAAACTAGCCCAAACTAATTAAAATAAATAAAATAAACAAGTATGAAACCCAAACAAGTGTTTTCTCATAAAGTAAAGAAAGTTTAATAGCCCAACTAATTTAATAAGACAAGTTCGGTTATTTCCGCATTCTGTCTGGCAGCAGTAAAGCCCAACTTCAAGCGAATGGTTCTCTCATGTCTTAAAAAATTAAAAGGTGTGCCATACACCGTTGGAAAGGTATGGAAGTCTAGTTTCCATACGAACTAGAATCACCTTAAAATTCAACTTGTAGCTCCAGTTATAATGAAAAAGGTAGCTTAAGGTCAAACTATTCGAATCTAGTCTTCTTCTTCCAATCCTTGTGTAATGGTCTTGGTTCCGCCAACAAGCCCCTCTTGAACATGAATAAGATTAATCAAGGCATGCTCCTCATTATTTAATACTCTCTTGAAGTCCATCTTAGCTCATATATTTTGAAAAAGTTCATTGAAAACCTCTTTAAACCTCTTAGCTCTAAACCTTATTAACTGGACCAACCGGAACCTCCAATGGATCTTTTGATGCTTAAATTGCATCAGAAACCCCAAGAGAAGGGTTTCTCAAGTCAATGTTTGTTGAAGTTAAGAACCTCTCAAAAGATATATAAGAGATGAGCATGTCTACAATTGTCTTTAAGGCCAACCTATTAAACAATCTCAAAAGGTGATGGTTTGGTACTAGTGCAATATGACATGTATATGCCAAGAAGGGTATGTTCTCTACCTAACAAGAAGTAGATGTCAAACAACTATACATGAAAACTCTTCAACCTTAAAAGTATTATGCATTGAGAAGGTCATGCTAAAGAGGACTTTTAAAAAGATTCTCACCTAAAACAATGTGTATCATGTTATTATATTAGAAAGAAATTAGTGTCGGCCTTATTCTGGAGTAAAAATAAGTTCAAAATAGTATCTGAGAGTGATAAATTTGTAATCACAAAGAGTTAAATGTTTGTATAAAATGGGTATTTATATTGGCATCTTAAAATGAATGTTATGTCAACTGTAATCAAGGAGAATAATAATAAGATTGATTTTTTTATTTACTTGAACTTGTGATATATAATATGATAGGTTGAGACATTTAATATAAAAATATTAATTAATCTTAAATTGTTACTAATTATGATTTTTTTAACAAAAAAAATAATAAGTGTGAAATATGTGTAGAATCAAAATTTATAAAGATTTTGTATTATGAGTTTTTTTTTTTACCCTTATATGAGCACGCTTATTTACAGCAGATAACGGATAATCTTGAACTTATTTGTTTTAGTTTCTTGTTCATGCGTGTTCTAAACTTTTTCTTAAATGATTTGGTTTTCTTATAAGTGAATTGGAGTTTGACTCGCCGGACGATGTCTCGGATCATGCCATCATTCGCTTCATGATTATTTCTTACAACAAACTTAACTACAACTTGCATTTTTATTGTCCTTTCGTGTTGTCTAGCTTCTAGCTTATTAACAAGCTTCATTCTTGAGATCCTCCTTTCTATACAAATTTCATCGATCAATAAAAAAAATTGCAAAAATATGGCCAGCCGGAGAAGTGAATATGATTTTGAGTATGCTTTCTTATTTCCAATGCAAGAGAAAGATTTTCTGTTAGTTTCTGTATTTTAAATACATTTTAAAAAAATATATATTTTTATTAACTTCAAATTAATATGTTTTTAGTGTTTTCAAATTATTTTGATGCGTTGATGTCAAAAAAAAATTTAAAATAAAAAAATCATTGTCATGTATTTTAACACGAAAAAACTATTTGAAAAACATCATTGACATAAAAAATTATTTATTTTAACAACAAAATAAAATAGCTCAAAACTGGTTTTTACACCATTAGAATAACATTCGGTAGTTATATCAAGTTTAGGCTAGAATTCAATTTGAAGTGCTAATAGATCAAGTTGAAATCGAATCCAATTTGGATATAATGCCACCAAGAATTGTGTTGGTGAGTATTATAAATTATATCTTGAAACTTCACATAATAACTTTAATTTTTTATTGAATTAGTTTTTTGATATGATATCAGAGATTTGATGATCAAGCGGTAACGAATTCAAATCTCGGCATCCTCATTTATTTAATAAAAATTAAGCACAAAGTAGTATGAGTTTATGTAAGTTTTAAGTTCAAATAGCATTCACTTGAGAGGGTATGTTATAAAATAATATAAATTATATCTCGAGATCTCACCTAATAATCAAAATTTTTAAATTAAATTAATTTTTTAATAAAAAAATAAATTTAGGTCTAGAGCACAAAAGATTAAGTCTAAAGTTCTTGGAGTAAGATAGAGTCTAGGTTCAATGTGTCTCAAATTAAGATCGACATGACGAAATATCAAGTAAGAATTGAGTAAAAGATAGAGTCGTACCCTTTATCTTTCAATAACTTTAATATAAATCCAACTAATTCCAGCATCCTACTGAGATTAAGTGCTTTTTTCTATTAAAAAAGCTATCCAATGAAAAAAGTTCTCATTTCCAAAAAAATAGGAACAAAAACAACAAATCTGAAATCAAATGAAAAGAGAAATTATACAAAACGAATTCTTAAAAACTTAGTTCGATCTCTTACAAAGATTTCATAATATTGTAAATTTTGCATTTCCAACCGAAATTTTGGGGTAGGCATCCTTGATTTATTGGATGTTTTAGTTTTTTAATTAATGTTGGCTTATAGAAAAGAAACATACTTAGTGAAGAAGGGATTGGCCTTAGACTTGATGCTTGACATCAAAAGGTATTATGAGAGCAATACTTTCTCCTTCGCATCAAAATGATATGCACGAATATAGTGATTCTCATGTGGGAGAATTATGGTATTGGAATGTCCAATAATTTCCTTTAAATGACATGGTTTTTAATGTACTTATCTAAACCCAATTAAGTCATAAAAAGAGACTAAAATAATTATTTTTTATGTTATTAGGTTTATTTTTTTTAGATATATAAAAATTTATACTCTTTTTTTTTAAGGGATTAATTTGACATTACCAAATTGATTGAAAACAAATTAGTCTATACATATTTTTTTAACAAAGTGAAATGATTTTATTACCTTTAAAAATAAAAATAAAATGTATATCTTTTGTCCAGGAGCTTTTTTTTCTTTTCAATTTTTTCACAATAAAATAGAATATTGGTGTCCAGGGGTATTTTTATATTTTTATTCTGGTTTTTTCATTATAATTAATTTGATTGAGGACAATTAGGTATTTTATTAAATATAGAATATTATTTTTTTAGAAAAAGTGGGGAGGCATTCCCACGATCTTCTATCAATGCGTGCGGTGGTGTTTGCTGGTCAAACAATAACTTCCAAGGCAGTTTTCAAATCATCTCAACGACCTTTCCATCCCTAAACGACATGTGACTTAACCACCTTTGGTTTGACATCAGTATTTGTTTTTTTTTCTCTCCTTCTCAAATTTTACATTGATCCTTTAAATTTTCAAAGCAATCTTTCAATTTATTTTTTCTTCAAATTTGGTCCTTATTCTTTTGATTGGTATTTTTTTATTTGAAATAATTTATAAAATCAAAAGAATTTTCAATTTCATCCTTTCAATTTGTTTTTCCTCCTTTAATTTTTATAAGTCAAATTTGATCATCATTGCTATCTATTTTATTTGAGATTATTTATTAAAATGAATTTTTTTACAAATTCCATCCTTTTTTATTTTTTTCCTATTAGATTTATTTTTTTATTATTTTGATTGTTATTTTTTTTCAATTTCATCATTCAATATTAAATTTGTTGAGAATTGAGCTTCTTAATTGAATTCAAGTCTAAAAATTTATGAATTGTGATTTTAAAAGATTAACTCAGATTTAAGAGATTTATCAGAATATTGTTGTTTTCTTCCATTTTCATAGCATGATTAAATGACTAGACTACCTTAAAAGGCAAAAAAAAAAATGATGGTATTTTTGTTTTTTTATGTTGATTTTTTTGTTATAATAGATTTGATTGAAGGATAAATTTTGGCAAGTATTTTTTTTCCTTCTTTTTATCATTGTTACTTTTTCTTTTTATAATCGATTCCTTTACTATTGATTAGTACTTAAAAGTGTATTTTTATCAAGGTTTTATATTATCATTTTACACTTGAAGTATCAATAACTCCTTAACTAAAGCATGTTTTATAATAATAAGTCTGATACTATAAGATACCTTAAATTTATGGTAAATGTTCATCTTAAATGCAGGCCTATCACATAAATCAAAGGATTGATTTGATGAGTTTAACTACTGAAATTGAGAAGACAAAGAGAGGGTTAAGCTTAGAAAAGAGATGTTGGTTCCGTCCAAACTAGAACACTGTTCAGCCATTGGGTCATATCTAGAGCTGTAGATCTTGGATTTCAATTTGATTTATATAGCTAGAAAGCTAAGACATAGGCCTAAAACATTCATGGGATTGCAAGACTTAATTCTGCTATTTGGAAGTCCAAGTCTTAGCAACAACGGAGAAGTCGGAATCTATCCTGCAACCCAGACACTATTAAGTGTTCAGCCCATATCTCGAATTCTAGAAGTCCAAATGCACCGATTCTTTTTGTGTTGGAAAACTGAGATAATTTCCTATAACTTTCATGATTTAAGTCTGTTCAAATTATGCCGTTAGCAATGACGTTTTGTTCAAACAAAAAGATAAGAATTGTCACCAAGTCAAGATGCGGCCACCCATTCAACAATTAGTCATCAAATCAATAGTTTTGAATTTTAGCCTATAAAAGGAGGCATTTGCCATGCATTTAGGCATCTTGGTTTTCAGATCAAGATCATGTTCTTGCTTTCTATTTATATTTTTGTTATGCTTAAGTTTTGCTTTCATTAATATCTTGTTTATGCTTTTCATTTCCTTTCCTTTACTTAGTTAACTTATATCTTATTTATATTCTTATCTTGTTTATTTATGTTTCTGTTCTTCATTATGTTTAGCTAAGTTTATTATGTCAAGGTAAAAAGGTTACATTAATGATGTAAGAATAAATATAGTGTCAACTCAACATGGACTTTAATGTTTAATACTAACATGTTTTATATTTGCTATCTTATTCACTTTTAATACTTTGCTTGTTAAATGGTTAATCTAGATTTATGTTGTATAACTTTGGGTACAATAAATACTTGGGACTTTCATAGCCCAAACCATATGGTATAACCGACACCTGTGCTATAAAAAGAATTTGATTTGTTGTTAACATAAGTTATAATCATTAATGTCTGACAACATTTACAAGTGTTAGCATTATTCGAATGAGATAACTAATGTAATCATGTTAACAATTTATAATCTGATTAGAACCTTCTTTATGTGTGGTTTCCAGTTGAATAATAAGAGTTTATACTATACTTGTTTGAAATACCATTAGTGAATCCTCTAACATTGATAATTATTTTTATCATTACTTAATCCTTATATCAATATCACATCTCAAAGCTCTTTTTATTATTATTATTATTATCATCATCATCATCACCATCATCATCGTTGTTGTTGCTGTTGTTATTGTATTATTGTTATTTATAATTTATATAATTAATTTTCATGTGATTCGATTCTAGTCTTATCAAGTTATTTATTATTTTGATATTTCTATACTTAAAAAAAGACCTTAATTTTTTAGTCGTGTTAACTATGGCTTATTTTTTTTATCATGTAAGTGATTATTTTTAATGTAGAAAAAAAAAATCAATCCAGTCTGTCAATGACGACTATCGTACAACCTATCTGATTATAGTTTGGATACAATAAAACCTTAGAGTGAATTATCACTCAAGGCCACGTGAAACATGAAAGGACAGTAAAATATTCAGGCAAGAACAAAGAGTAGATTGGCGCGTGCAAACACTGTCTAGACATCGGTTTTCTCAATTTTATCCTGTGGCTTCTCGCACTCTCTCTCATTACAATACAGCCCAAGACAGCGAAACTGGTCTCCATTTACTTGGACACAATCGAAAACCTGCCACGTGTACATCAAAAAATAAAAATTGATATGCGCCGCTAAAAATATCCCCCAGCCCAAGGGTTCAAACTTTGAGGGAGTGACTGCCTCGCTCACCTGCTTCCTTCTTTACGTGTCCCACCTACTAACTGTACAAGTCAGCACTTGTGGCTCCATTTCATCCTCTTCTTTTCTCCCAAAAGATCTCTCTTCTCCCTTTATTTCTTCACTCTCAAGCCTCTCTACTAAAATATCTTCATATTCTTTCTTTTTGAAAAGAAATTTCCTGCTCTTGGGAGAGAGATATTGGATTGAGGTTCTCCTTGCAGAGAGAGAGAGGGTGGGACACGAACTGGGTTCACTTTAAGGCAGAAAGGTCAGATTCGAGGTTTGAAAAGGCAAAAAGAGAGGGTTCTTTTTTCTATTTTTCAGAAAGAAGAGAGAAAAAGATAGGATTTTCAGAGAGAGAGAGAAGTTTAAGGTTGTAGAAGAGAAACTATTGTGGTTGCGCGTGGTTTTTTTTTTTTTTGTGGGGATAGTGAAACAGAGAAATCCAAAGAAGATTGGGAGTTCTTAGAGAAAATTAGAAAGAGTGAGAGATCGCTGGGGAAGATGAAGATACAGTGCAACGTCTGTGAGGCAGCGGAGGCGAACGTGCTATGTTGTGCGGATGAGGCGGCGTTGTGTTGGACATGTGACGAGAAGGTTCATGCGGCTAACAAGCTTGCTAGTAAGCATCAGAGGATTCCACTTTCTACTTCTTCTCCTCAGATGCCTAAATGTGATATTTGTCAGGTAATTATTTTATTTTTCCATGTGTTTAGTTTATTTTTAACTTGATGATGTTATTGAGTTTCTATGATTAATAAGATTTTGGATTTGATGTGTCATGTACTAGTTGTGGTTATTAGCTTCTGGAGATTGTTTTTAGATTTTTTTTTTTTTCAGTTTGTCAATAGGAAGGGAAAAATTTTTAACTTGTTCTTACTGAATTAGTTATTAGTAATTAGGATGAATGTATGCCTACATCACATATTTTTTAATTTTAATTAATTGCGGACTCCACATGATTCTGGGTTTAGTGTGATAGTCTCTGATATCTTTTTAATGACTTGGGGTCATAAGGTTATTGTTTAGTATCCAACCTATAAGTTGAGGGTAATGGGATTGGCTTCTCTTTCCTCGGAATTATGTAAGCAAAGCATTCCCCTGACATGTGAAAGCGGCAGACCAGTAATAAAATCGATAGTAATATCACCCCATACCTGACATGGAATAGATAAAGGTTGGAGTAGACCTGCAGGTGGCAAGGGTTCAGATTTCGTTCTTTGGCATGTGTCGCAGCTCTTCACGTACTCCTGAACTGATTTGTGCATGGAAGGCCAGTAGAACTGAGTGGCCACCTTTTTAAAGGTGCATAAGACGCCTGAATGACCCCCTATTTTGGTATCATGGGCTTCATAAATTAATTTGTTGCGTAGAGTGACATTAGAAGGAACCACAATTCGGCCTTTAAAAAAGAATAATCCATTGCGTACAGTAAAGGGTCCCTTGGGTTGAGTTTGAACCAGGTTGCTAACAACAGCCATATAGTCGTCTGTAGTGGTTGCATGTTTAATTTCCTCCCATATAGCAAGCTGTGGCACGAACAAATTGTGTAGTGTAGGACTGGCTGGTCTACGAGAAAGTGCATCCGCAGCAGAATTTTCCCGTCCTGGCCGATACTGAATCTCATAGTCATACCCCAATAATTTAGCAACCCATTTCTGCTGTTCTGGCGTAGTGATTCGTTGTTCCTGTAGGTATTTGAGACTACGCTGATCGGTTTGAATGATGAAATGTTGTCCCAGCAAGTATGGACGCCACACGCGAATGGCTTCCACCACTACTAGCATTTCCTTTGTATAAGTAGACCATGAACATTTTGAGACACCAAGAGCTCGACTCATAAAAGCAATAGGCTTGCCTTGTTATTGCAGAACTGCCCCAATTCCATTACCTGAAGCATCAGTTTCTACTATGAAAGTGTCATTAAAATTGGGCATGGCTAAGATAGGCGTTGTTGTCATGGCCTTCTTAAGTGTCTGAAAAGCTTCTTCTGCCTCTGCATTCCAGCTAAATTGCCCCTTTTTGAGAAGATTTATAAGAGCCCCAGCAATTAGACCATAATTCTGAACAAACTTGCGGTAATATCCTGTCAACCCCAAAAAATCCACGCAGCTCAGAAATATTAGTAGGTTGTGGCCACGCCACCATGGCCTTAATTTTGTTGCTATCGACTTTCACCCCTTGATGAGAGACAATATGACCCAAATATTCCAGCTCTTGCTTACCGAAAGCACATTTACTAGCCTTGAGATAAAACTGTTGTTGCTTTAAAATGTCCAAGGTTTGAGTGACATGATGTAAATGCATTTCCCAAGTAGGGCTATAAATCAAGATGTCATCAAAAAATACCAATATGAATTTTCGTAAGTGGGGCCAAAAAATAGCATTCATAATAGCTTGGAATGTAGATGGTGCGTTACTCAAGCCAAATGGCATAACAAGATATTCATAATGACCGTTGTGTGAACGAAATGCAGTCTTATGAATATCTGAAGGTTGCACTCGTACCTGATGGTAACCGGCTCGTAAATCTAGTTTGGTGAAATATGCTGCCCCATGCAGCTCATCCAACATATCTTCCACTGTAGGGATTGGAAACCGATCTTTGATAGTGACTACATTAAGAGATCGATAGTCGGTGCAAAAACGCCAGCTACCATCTTTTTTTTTAACGAGCAACACCAGAGAAGAGAAGGGACTAGTGCTAGGTCTGATGAGTCCAGAATTCAGCATTTCCTGGACTTGTTTTTCAATCTTTGCCTTCTGGAAATAAGCATAACGATAGGGTTGAACGTTGACTGGCTCAATTCCTTCCTTGAGGGAAATAGTGTGATCAATCTCACGTTTCGGTGGTAACTGTGTAGGTTCATCGAAGATCTCTGGATATTTAGCCAAGACCTGGCTCATACTCAGTGACTGAATCCCTTTTGTGTCCTGCATGGTGGACTGTGGGCAAATTGCATATACCGAATGTCCTTGACGAAATTCTTTGGAAATCTCCTTCAGGGAAGCGGCTTGAATAGGCTGATCACAAAAACCTTGCAGTTGTCTGGCCAAGTTCTCCCAATAGAATTTCATTGTGAGAGTTCGCCAATTACATATCACATACCCTAACATTTCCAACCATTGGACACCCAGGACAATGTCTAAATCTGCTAGGGGAAGAGAATAAAGGGTCAGGGAAAAAGGAATTTCTTGAAGAAGAACCTGTACCTTTTCGAATTTTCCTTGACACTGTAACCGTGCCCCATTAGCAACCCAAACCGTAAATGTCTCTGTTGGAACTACTGGAAGCCGCAGCCGATCAGCCATGCGAGTGCTTACAAAATTATGGGTAGAACCACTGTCAATTAGCACCACTGCATTGAAGACCCCCACTTTGGCATCTACACGCATAGTTCTAGGTGCAGACCATCCTGTTAAAGCATGCAGAGTGATCTCAGGTTCATCAATTTCCCTTGTCGCCTCTTCTACGTCAGCTTCTTCAGTAACTTCTTCATATGTGATTTCATTGAACCCGGTTGGGCCCTCCAGAAGCAAGAGTTGCATTCCTTGACATTTATGACCGGCAGTGAATCTCTCATTACAATTAAAACAGAGTCCTTGGGCTTTACGTTTCTGCATCTCTTCCCATGGTAATCTACGAAAGGGTGCATTTGGTGTTGCACGTGTCGCTGGTGGTAGCGACAGTGGCATTCGATTGACTTGAGTTGGTCGTAGGAATTGGCGTTGTCTTTTCATCTGTTCATCCTTCATGCAGGCTAGGCTAATTTCTTCCTTTAGCGACTGTGGCTTGAACATTCGAATTCCTTCAGCAATTTCTGTTTTAAGTCCTCCCATAAACGTCCTAACTAAAGCTTTTTGGGTCCATCCACGAACTCTGTTCCCCAACTTTTCAAACTCACTCTAATAGTCACGTAAGGATCCCACCTGTTTTATACGTGATAAAGCTTCATCAAAATCCTCACCATCAGTAGGTCCAAATCTCGCCCATAATTCCTCTTCAAAGGCCTCCCATGTCATCATTCGTCCTTCCTTTTTATATGTCCGACGAGCCCACTGCCACCACTGATTTGCTTCTCCTTCCAGATGGAAAGAAGCCAGTGATATTTTTTGGTTGGCTGGAGTATTTTGAAATTCAAAGAATTGGTCCACACGATTAAACCATTCTGTCTGGTCTTGTCCAAAAAATCGTGGAAATTCAAGTTTGGCCATTTTTGAAGAAAAAACTTGTATGTTTCCTTCATTCTCCTCATGACTTGAACGAGAATTGCCCTCTCGGTTTGCGTTGCTATGGCTTGATTCCCCCTTGCTTGATAACAACGCCTCTGAAAGTTTATTGATAGTTTCTTCTAACTCGTGCATTTTTCTAGTCATGCTCATCTCTATTCTCTGTACTCCTTCTTGCACTCCACCGAGCCCCACCTCTAGCATTTCAATTCGTTCTTTGTTAGTCGCCATTTAAACCTCGCTCTGATACCAATTGATAAGGTCCTAGTCAAGAGCTAATTTGTAATAGCAGAATTCACACTGGTTCTCTTCGGTGAGAACGAACCACAAGATAAATTTATGATAGAAAAAATATTGTTCTTCTTCCTTTCTTTCCAGCCTTATTATAAGGACCTATTAGAACGGTTACAATATTTAAATTACTGTAACATTACAACAGAATAAATACTGAATGGAAACTAATCAATATTTCGGTTATGCAGCCGAAATATAAGGACCCGTTATAACGGTTACACTATTACTGCAAAATAGAACAAAATAAATACTGAATGGAAACTGAATAAAAAAAACTGATGATTAGCATTACTAGCTGACGTGGTGAAGATCTCATGTTTTAATTTGTTATCATCAATCCTGCATGACTCACGTTTGTCTTGGTCTTGCGCTTGCCTTTCATTGCACTTCACTATACTTGGGATTCGGTTTTGTTGCTCTCTCAGATCTACGTGGTGGCTTATCAGGATGTGACAAATATTTTGAGCGAAAAAGGTAAACCAAGACAATCAAGAAGAAAGGGGAAGAAGAGAGCGTTCTTTTGGTTTGGCAACAAGTTGTCAATATCTGCTAGTTATGCCTCATGCAGCCAGCCTGCTTTAGCATTTTCCCACGTAGAAAAGTATATAAGGTTCATAGTAAAGTAGTCAACTGCCTAGTATGTATTGTTATTTAAGAACCAAAAAGATGACCTGTTTATTTGCTTGTCTGATTCGCTTGCCATCAAAGAGCAAATTCATTTTCTATGGCTTAGGTTGTTCGAAACACGTGCTTTCCTTTCAGATGTCTAATTCCTCAAAACTATCAAGTTCCTTCTTTGAAATGTACATTTTGCTCTTTGGTGGCAGTTTTCCGATTTTACTTTCAGTTTTGACGTGTAACTCATCTATTCTTGAATGGTGAAAAGGTTAGTAACATAAAAATAGTTATATGCATAATTCTAAATTTCTTCGTCATTTTCATTACCAGATTTTTTTTATTTCGCAATAGTGACATATACCCGTATTAAACAGAATCCATGCTTTGGAGGTTCTAGCTTTCCAGTTTCTTATAGCACCATGTTCTTTTCAATGGTTCTAAAAATGTGAGGAGTTATTGCTTTACTCGGGGAAATGGTTGAGCCCTCATCCCCCAAAAAAACATTTTCAAAATATTACGTAGTGTTCCTAAAGCCTCATGATATTTTTAACTTGGCACCCCAAATAATTCAATACACCCTCCACCACTGGCCCTACTTGTTAGAGGTGAGCTTGTTGGGTATGAATTTATACTTTTTTTCTTTTCTTGTTGTTTGCTAACTGGTGAATCCGTTGCTTATTACAGGAGACTGCTGGTTTTTTCTTTTGTTTAGAAGATAGAGCATTGCTCTGCAGGAAATGTGATGTTGCCATACACACAGCAAATACCCACGTGTCTGTTCATCAGAGATTTCTGCTTACTGGAGTAAAGGTAGGTCTAGAACCTACTGATCCTGGTGCATCCTCTTCCTCAGGAAAGTCACCTTCAGGGGAAAAGAAAACCTCGGAAACAAAATCACCCCCTGTTTCTAGAAGAGGCACCTTATTGCCTTTGGCCAATCCTTGCAATCAAGTTTCGCCTGTGAATGTCTGTGGAGTTGGAGACTTTGGGCCTGCTAAGCTGCCCTATTCTGGAGGTTCAGCAACTTCCAGCATTTCACAGTGGCAAATAGATGAATTTCTCGAGCTGCCTGAGTTTAATCAAAATTATGGCTATATTGATAATGGATCTTCTAAGGTACGCATAAAGATTCACAAGGCAAACACAGGCTGATCATGATCTAATTCATGTTCAGCTGGTTGAGATTTACATTACATCCCAACTAGGAGAACATGAATTATATTACCTATAATATACCTATTAAGGCTAGATGAGTTTCTTGAACTGGCTTAATTTAATGAGAATTATGGCTATATGCATAATGGATCATCTAAGGTATGCTTGTAGTTTAATCTAACGTAGATGTACAGTTTGAGGGTAAGATCTTAAGTTAACTAACTAGACTGGATCCATTATTGGTGCAGTTGAGTTTGATCTAATTCATGTTTTGATGGTAGGAATGTACATCTGAAGGTTCTTCCAACTAGACTACATATTTTCATGTAATTAATAACTGTAGCTCGTTTTAGTATAATTGCAACAACAAGGGCCATTCTTCCAGAGGTTCTTACCAAAGTTTGTTTACCAGGAATCAGGGATCTAAGACTCTCCTTTTACCAAAAATTCCCTGCCCTTGTAAAACATTGATTTTGGCTGTATTGTTGTTGTTATAAGCAGGGCCATCTGAAGGAAGTAGATTACTTTTGAGGCTCCAAGCGTTTTTTCCCTTTTTGTTCTCCTTACCTGCACTTGCATTCAAAATTTCCAAGAGTTTTAGCTCAAGCACTTTCCAAATAATAAGGCAGGGATCTTTCAGTATTATTCATGCTACGTGTGTGAGAGAAATGCTAAGTTCCGCTGATTACATGCCATGTTCTTATCCCACTGATTCAGAGAGATTATAGAATAATGATTGAGAAAAAGGATCTGACATGATGGAAAAACAGAAATGACTAAATCCTCGAACCCCCCCTCCGCCCTCTCTCTCTTCCACAGATGTGCATTTTCTTGATTATGATTGTGTAATCTGGACACCGCTTAACAATTATCAAATTAGCTAGATGGTCCCTTGTTTCCTTGATGTGTGTTACATATTGACTTTTGTCGACTCTTAAGAGCAACTGAACACCTGTGAAATGTGTTAGTAAACAGGTATTGTTTGTTTATTTGTGTGTGACATTTTTCCCATCCAATGTTAAAATTGGATTCTGTATCTGATTCACATTGGCTTTGTATCAGTTGTGGTATTTTCAAAACTTTGGATTCATTGCGTTTGTCACAGAAAAGTGTGCGCACAGTGGATTTTTCTATACTTACTATACTGCTGTTTTTCAGAATTACTTCCTAATGAATTTGCTATTAGAAACGGCTTGTGACTGGCCTCCTTAATGTTCTATACAATTTGTAATTTTGGCTTCTTTCTTACTAGTCAGGCTGATAGTGGCAAACGTGGAGATTCTGACAGCTCTGCCATTTTAATGTCTACTGAAGAAGAGGTGGATGATGAAGAATGCTTGGGTCAGGTGCCAGATAGCTCCAGGGCAGTTCCCCAAATCCCTTCCCCACCTACAGCCTCGGGGCTATACTGGCCAAAAAGTTTTCATAATCATTCTGAGACAGCAATTTTTGTGCCTGATATATGTTGCTCAGTTGTGCAGAACTGTCATTACAGTGAACAGCGTGGCACTGTTTCCAAACGGCAGCGGCAACTCTAGACTACTCTTTGCCAGCTTCATCATCAAGTGGGATGCCCGAGGGTCTGCTGGCATGTTTTTAATGAAATCTTCATTTGTGTAGCTTTCTCCTGACATCAGAGCTCCCCCATTCCACTGCTGCTACTTTGGAGCTTGTAAGATAAAAGGCATTAGTGCTTGAGTCAATAATTCATTCACCTGAGACATTGATATCTGTAAGAGTCAGTAAGGTGGTTCAAGAAATACCTCAATAACGTGATGGAAATCCATGTTTCACAAAAAATTTCTGAATCCGAAGATAGGAACGTGCTTAGTGGTTATTATTACATCTTTTGTAAAACTTGAGAAGGTTGTTTGACCTTTACTTTTCATGGAATCCTTAATGATGATACCTGATGTCTGTTTCCATGTACATAACCTAATTAAAAGTTTGAAAGCTGTTTCTCTGCCGCTTCAAGCAAAGTAATGTTGCTTTCCTTTTCAACTCTCTTTTATTATCTACTTGATGCTGCTGGGTATCATCACACCAGAGGCATAGCCCCGCCTTTCCCGTTTTGCTTGATGACTTGATGTGGCGAAGATCAGCTTGGCTTTGCGGTGTTATATTCTTCATCCCTAGGAGTTCGGCCAGTGAAGTCCGTTGTGTTGCAGCATTCAGGCCCAGGTGCACGTTGATGCTTCTTAATATAAGAATTCTCAGACTGGAATAAGATGTAAAATGGCCATGATGCCTCAAACATGGAGTGGTGCTATGTGGCTACAGATGATCGATCAACTTATATACTATCTCATGTAATGGGCAGCAAAATCACCATATTCTCTTTAACGAGAAGTCAAACAAATTTGCTAGCAAATGCAGCTACCATGAGAATCATAATACAACTATACAAGAAATTCAACGACGCTACAGTAGCTGATTATATAACAATAAGAATTGGCATACAGTTCTAAACAGTTCGTGTACTATATAGTCTTCTCATCCTCCAGGATAAATACTAGAGCCGACAATTTCATTTTAATGGGGACTGTTTTCAAAAGGAGATATAAGTGGCAGGAGTGGCCAGTGAATGTACGATATCTGCTTTCTTTGTTTCATCCTTCAGCTGGTCCAATTGGCAGGAAGGCGGTCAGAGGTGACAGGTGGCAAGGCACGAACATTGATGTCAAGAGGAAGAAGGCGATATTGCATGTCGAGCTCCCTGAAAATTCTCATCATCTCATCCAGCAAGAGAGATCTTCTTACAAACCTCTCTCCCATGTCTTGGTGGTTCATCCTATGAGTCAACCAAACTGCTATCCGTACCCTGGTCAAGTCTTCTGCATCCTTGAATATAATCATGGGGGAAGGATACCAGTGGTCCTTTTTGTTCTCAATATAGCTGCAGTGGCAGATGCAGAGTAATTCTTAGCATAGATGATCGATTACAAAAAAAATATCTAACTTGACAAAATATCTAACTTGATGCATGCCTGTAATAAACTAATGAAAGAACACCCACTAGTTGGAAAAAGAATCTTACAAGAAATGAGCACTGAAAAAAAAAAGATGCTCGCAATATGAACACCGCACAATCGTGCATGTATTTTCACAGTATCTGCTGTTTTCCATCACAAAGCAATAACATCTACATCAAGTTCTAGGGCTCAGTCGGTCAATCAACCCAAGGTAAAATTTTGATGGCTAAGATCTGTCTGTACAAACTCATTCAAATGACGATGATATTGAATTTAACTTTCCCAAAGACATAAATTTACAAGGGGCAAGTGCAATTCGAACGAAAACTGCAACCTAAAAGAATCACAGCAATTGAATTTGCAGGCTCCACATGTGGATCCCAGAAAGAAAGAGTTGAGATTATTTTCTGCCAAGGTTTTCATGCTGTATAGTGAGATTTATTTGGAATGTAACTTTATGAATGTGATTTCAGCTTCAAGAGAACAAAATGGACTCTCTTTAACAGAGCATAATGTTGTAAAATCAATGATAAAGTACCATTATGACTTCAGTAAAGAGAATTTGAGATGGGAAAAGAAGGTTATCCAATCTTTCTGTGGTTACCTGTTTATTCTTTGTTTCACGATGACAATCTTTTCAGCTGGAGTAGCTAGGTGGATGAGGAACTCAACTGCATCTCCCATATCTGGGCTACGGTAGTAGTTACCAATGGCTTTGGTAGCAAGAACACTGTTTGTAATTATTATCTTCTGGTTGTCAAATCTTAAAAAGACAGTAGTTAAAATGTTCATCTCTTCAACCACCATCTGAAATTTGTAGAAAAACAAATTAGACCCATAAAAAAAAGAAGCCAAAACTTATATCATGTTAAATCCATGAAACTGTGATACAGTTCATATGCATTAGCTTACATACCTGAACTCCATCAACTTCACAGCGATCACCCACATCAAATGGATGGATTACAAACAAGAAAATAATAGACTCAAACACAGTTTTGCAGGTGTTTCCAAATATGAACGCCACAAGGAGAAGTTGTGAACTTAGAAAGAGGAGAAACTTGCTAGTAGCAATTCCTAGTATAAGAAGCCAAATAACTGCTATAACAATCCCAACCATAATGTTCACCATACGATGCAGTTTGTTAACAGCTGTTTTTGTGTCATTCAGTGTCAAAGCAAGTGCTCTCCGTTCTCTGAAAGCATTAACCTGAGACAATCAAGTAGGTGCCTTTTCATATGACCATAGAATAGAAAATCACAATCTCATGTCTAAAAAAATATGAAAGCAGAAAAACTTTGCAGATATGCCATCAAATATGAATCTGCAAAGCAGGTTTCCTTTTTTTCATAATCTGTGAAAAGAAATCCTCATTGAAGAGAGGAGATCATCCCGTTGAAAAGCAAACAGTTATGTCTATACTGGAGATGATAAAGCAACCCCTCTTGGAAATCAATGTTTGAAGTAGGTTTTTATAAGAGAAGTACATAGAACTGTTAAATTTTGACATTTTTTTAAAGGCAAGCATCCAAAAAAAAATCATGGAGATTTCATATTTTATAGCTTAAGACTTTAATGTCCAAATTTTGACATTGTTATAGACCTATAAATTGCTAAAAGATTTCCAGTCCAGTCCTGTAAATGAGTGCCCCAACTTGTGCAGAAGGGTTTTATCATTGGGCATGAGTTCATTTGCACCTCCTACACAACTCAGCAAGCATAACAAAAATTCTAGAACTAAAAATGAAAAATATGCCAAAAAGGAGAAATGAGAAAAAATAAAAAATAAAAAAATAAAAGGTAAAATGTATAATGTTAATTGGTTCTTACCACCCAGTTTTTCAAACATTTTTTGCTGATTTTTTTGCTTTCAGATGCTCCCTCAAAGAGGCTCATGGTCTTTGTAGCCTCATCATCTTGCATGAACCGCATGATGTCATCCAAGTAGATATACCTGCATGATAAAACAATGACAGAGGATCATCACAAGATGACTGTGATACTGGCATCATAAACACAGATGACTCGGAATGAATATCTTCAATGATCCTTGTCCAAGAAGACATTCGATGGACAATTTTTTTACAGGAGACATTTTCTGGCATCATGAAACAGAGCATAACCAAATTTGGAAATCAGTTAAATTTGATATAATCAATCCCACATTATCCAACAAGAAGAGTCACGGAGCAAGTCAGTTACTAGAATAGGCTGATAGTAGATTAAATCGAGAAAATTAGAACCTAAATACAATTTAACACAGGATTCAAAACATAAAAAGTGAGTGGAAACAAGAACTTACCGACACCCTGGCCTAGCCACATTCTGGAATATTTTCCTTGCTGCAGCCTTCGCTTCAATTTCACTTCTAATCTTTGTGGCAGACTCTTCATCACCGTCATTAGAATTTTGTATCTTCTCATCCAGTGTGGACAGAGCTCCATGTCGAATTATATTCATCAGCCTCTTCATATTCCAAGCAGAAACATTCTTAGGATTCAATTTGTGCAAGTGGTCGATCGTTATACCCTCATCTCCCTCGTCAACTTTGTTAGAAAGAGAACGAGAGAGCTTGGGGGTACCTATTCGAGGGCTTTTCTGGAGCCTTCCACTTCCGATAACCTTTGCACTCTGTGGTGGTGAAAGGCTCGCAGTTGCCTTAAGGCCGGGGGGCACGGTGGCACCTGCATTCTGCAACTTTTGTACTTCTGCCAGAAGTCTCTCTTCCTCTTCCTCATTCCTTCTCATTTCAACCAATGGGGGACCAGATAGGGTTTCAATCACATATTGATTAAACAACGACTCCTGGATCCGATCAAAGTAAGTGCTCACATGAAATGAAGATGCAAGAACTTTAACCACCAAGGTCTTCACCAACCACAACAAGGTACCCACAACTAAACAGACCAGAACCTTAGTCACATATCTAAGTTTGTCACTCCGAGTTTCCCTCTCAACTTTCTTGTCAAACAAGCAGTGCCAGGCAATCAAAACAAGCCCTAACCACAAACAATTTTGCACAGCTTTCCTAACTCCATAAACAAAATACAAAACCCGTTTCCGCAAGAGAAAGTTTCTCTCAATGAAAAACACGATGATCCTAATAACCCAACCAGAAACCAACCTCCCACAAATCAAAACTAAAACAAAAACTTCCCATTTCCACAACCTAAGTCTCCAAAAATCCTTCTCTCTCAAATATGGGATTGCAAGACTACAAACTAAAGCAGCAATAATAATAATCAAACTCACCCATTCAAGTAAAATCCAAATATCAAGCCTATCTTTTTTATACTCTTCGGGCAAATCCTCTTCCAATAAAGGGTCATCTTCCTCTTCATCAACAACACTCCCTTTCCCTAAAAATCCAGACTTTAACAGCCCCGACCTCCCAACTGCCACTCTTCCCGACCTCTCCGGCGGCTGCGGTGGCGGGTCCATCAATCTAGACTTTGGCCTGTCCTTCAACAAAGTAGACTTCCTCTTAAACGAGGGATTGCTCGAAAAAGACCTGTGGTTTCTAGAACTACACTTCAAAATCTCACCATCATCACTACCACCGTTACTTTCTTTAGCTGGAGAAGAATCTTTAAAATCCCTTCTCCTCCTCACTGACTCACATGACCCTGGTGGGTTCGGGTCGAAAGAGACCCGATTCATAATAGTAGTAGGAGATTCAGAAACCGGAGGTAAACTCTTATGATGAACAACAGCGTCGTCCTGGAGATGAGTCATCATCTCAGAGTCCATATCTAAACAAAACTCACCCGATGCTTTCTGTTTGTGCAAGAACTGACCAATCAGCTTCGAGGGTGGATCTTCTTCCTCCTTTGATGAACCGCTACCACTAGCACTAACAGTAACACCACTGTTACTGTTAATGTTCTGATGACCTTTAAAATCAAATTCGTGACTTCCATTTCCATCACTGTTGTTGTTGTTGTTGTCGCCGCCATTAATAACACGTTGTTTATCTTTTTTATTTGCATCATTCAAGAAATCATAGCTTGATTCCCTCCAAATCCCCCCTCCTCCTCGTCCTCCTCCTCCTCCTCCTCCTCCTCCTCTGTTATTCAACATCACTTTAACACCACTGTCATCGAAGCCTTCCATGCTCACAACCACTTCTTTCAGGTCAGTTGAATTAAGGGCCATGTTGGGTTGTGATCAGTGAACAGTGTGAATATAAAAAGAAGTGTATTATTAAAGGCAGTGCGGTTTGGAACATGGGAAACTGCGAGAGAAAACAAGAGAATGAATTTTCTTTTCTGGGATTCTTAGCGAAGAGAAAAGAGGGTAGACACGTGTACTTATAGAGTGAATACTTTATGACATTAAGGTTAATTAGCGCCGCTGAGTTCTGCGGAGAGAAACAGTAAAAAGACAGAGAAGAAAGAGGAACAGGTGGCGCTTGGGTTTCGAGCTCTTTAAAGTCAGAAAGCGACAGATATGTTGGGGAAATTTAATATCTTTCCTTCGTATTTTTAGAGGAGTTTTTGGGTATTAGAATTTAAAAAAAAATGGGAAAATTGTCAAGAAAAAATTTGACAAATTAGTGTGTTCAGAAAAATTGTACAGATAGCATAGGTAATGGAGCTGCGCTATTGTTTGGAATTATAATTAAGGTTATTCTTTAAAATAGCTTTATATTAAAATTAAATATTTTTTAGATTTATTTTTATTTTTAATACGGTATATCAAAAGTATCAAAATATTAATTTAATATTTTTTGAAACTAAAAATAATTTTAAAAAATATCTAAGAATAGAAACGAAAATTATATAAAACATCTCTTTATTTATAAGTTGTTTTACACTCAAAATAATCACAATTTAATTTATGATATTTTAGAATATAAGGCTTGTAATGCATTCAAAATTAAATTCCATGATGATGTGATAAATTTAAGTGAATGAGAGAGGTATTGCATTCTAGGAATAGAGGAATTTAAGTGGTGCTATTAATCAAATAATCACATCTAACTATGTTCAAATATATCCATTTTCATATAATAATAATATTATCATTTTCACCTCTGGTGCTTTTTGAAGTGCTACATCCTGCGAATCATGTCTTGTGATTTACTTTTGTCCTTGTCTCCCACAACCAGATAATTCTCAAATAGTGTCGGTATGAGATTGTAATAATAATAATAATAATAGTTTAAAATATTTTTTATATATTAAAATAATATTTTTTTATTTTAAAAAAATTATTTTTAATATCAGCTTATTAAAATAATTTAAAAATATTCAAAATTTTATTTTTAATAAAAAATTTAAAATTTATAAAAACGTGATTTGTATTAAGTTACCAAACGAAACATTAAAAGCACTGTTATCAAATTCGGACAGGTGGGTTGACCCGGTGGCTGAATTCGTCTAGGTTTGTTAAAAAATCAGCCTTTGCAACAACTCGACAAAACCTGGTCGACCTAGTATGTCAACCAATAACCCGGGCGACTCGGCCGAACCTAGATGAGACCCAGTGTTTTTTTTCAAATGTGGTTTTTCTCCTATATCTCTTTTTTTATATATTTTTTTAGTTGGTTATTAACACTTTTTAAAGTTAACTATATAAATATTAGAAAAATATTTTATTTTTTCAATGTGGATTTGAAACCCTTTAATATATATGCTTTATATACCCAAGAAAAAAAGTTATTTTTTAAATATGGGATTTGAAACCCTTTAATATATATGCTCTATGTTATCAAGAAAAAAGTTATTTTTTCAATGTGAAATTTGAAACCCTTTCGTATATATACTTTATATTCATAAGAAAAAAGTTGTATTTTTTTAATATGGAATAAAAAAAACTTTTTGGTTTAATACTTCAACTTAAAAGGATAATATAATATCTTTTCAATGTGGGATTTGAAACCTTTTCGTATATGTACTCTATGTTCACAAGAAAAAAAATTATGTTTTTTCAATATGGGATTGAAATTTGAAACCTTTTAGTATATATATTCTATGTTCCCAAGAAAAAAATTATTTTTTCAATATGAAATTTGAAGGTTTTTAGTATATATACTCTGTATTCACAAGAAAAAAGTTATGTTTTTTTAATGTAGGATAAAAAACATTTTTGGTTTAAATACTTTAATTTAAAATGATAACATAGCATCTTTTCAATGTGGGATAAAAAACTATTTAAAATATTCTTTTAAATTTTATTATTTACAATATATATATATATATATAGTCTATATTCACATGAATTTTTTCTTGATTTTTTTATATGAAATATTAAAATATTAAATATTTTTTTTAATTTTTTAAAGTTGACCGAGCCGGCCTATTAACCAGCTGGATTTGATAACTATGAGTAAAAGCGAAGCCTCCTTGGTAGTGGAAAGTTGAGAACCAATTGGTGAAGATAATATATAATACATTTATTATATGCTACCAAAAGAAACTAATGTATAACAAACTATTATTCCTTGATGTCTGAGAATCGTACTACATCCAGAGGCTACAGAATTTGATATCTTGATGGTGAGATAAAGCGATGCTAGATATAAATGTACCAGTTCCTGTAGTCATCGACTGCAATGGTGGGGTGATGCTCATGGATTTTTGCCTCCTTGCATCTTCCTTGTTGATAAAAATCTATTAAAGCATTGAATCCATGTACCTAATTATAAATAATTTAGTGTGAAAAATAATATTACAATACAAGAAAAAAACATGTCGTAACTCACATTAATCATGTTATCGTGTATCTAACTTATCGC
>Ga0325411_1002057_pt1 | contig 22598 bp, 15 predicted proteins | sample PopdelMetagenome_13_FD_206181 | JGI IMG/M metagenome (GOLD analysis project Ga0325411, IMG submission 206181) | Populus deltoides microbial communities from Bellville, Georgia, United States - Xylem-PdIQD-R4 | ecosystem: Host-associated > Plants > Phyllosphere > Stem > Wood/Secondary xylem... | reverse complement strand
CCTAATCATGCCTAACTTCATGGAAGTTTTAATGATTTACCTAAAAAAAATTGAAGGATGCGAAGCACAAAAGCTCCTTGCTGTAAGAAAGTCACGTATATCTAACTTTAATGACCCAACTTGAAAAGGAGAAAAGAGCAATTCGCGTGTAAAGAAAAAGAAAAGGAAAGCATTTCCAAATTTCTTTATTTCACCTTTCAAATCTGTATGTACTGTACAAAAGCTCCTCCACCAGTGGATTTTGGAGGAATTTGTTTATATCCTAACACCTAGCTAGGATACTATGAAATTCGACTTTGTTAGCCAGCCAGCCAGCCAGCCAAAATAGTTTAAAAATCAAATCAAGCGCACACGTTGTCTACTGTTGTTGGACCATCCTTTTTCACTAGCTTTTGTGGCGTGTGAAGCATCTTCATTGCCTCCTGGTCTTAAAGCTCCTTTCTCCAACACCCCCCTCTAAGAAATAAAACTTTGAAGACAAAAGGGTATCCATAAGTCAAAAGACGCCTCAACTTCGATGGTTCATAAGATCTGAAGAGACAAATCGAGTTGATGATAATGATTATATAATCAATACATTCTGGATCCCATCAAGGAGGTACAAATTATGGAGATTCCAATCGAATTCTAGTGTTGGTAAAGAATCGAGGCTTGTTTGTACCAGGTTCGGAAGCCCTAGCAGTCAAACACAAATAATATTATATCTTTAACCAAATTGAGCGCAGCTCTTGCCTCGTTTAATTGAGATTAAGAGCTAGTTTGGCTATTTTAGTGTTTTTATTGGTTATTTTTTAAAAGTATTTTTTATTTATAAATATATCAAAACAAATAGGATGGAGAGAAAATTCATGAATCCAACCTATCTCGACCAACAATGACATTTTATATGATGTCATTGCTTTATTGTTTGTGACACATAAGACTGATTTTTTGGGTAGTGTTTGTTCTTGCAGTGACATCGTGATTTAAAAAATAATTTTTTAAATTTTTTATTGTTTTGATATACTGATATCAAAAATAAATTTTAAAAAATAAAAAATTATTATTTTTATACATTTTCAAGCTAAGAATACTTTAAAAAACAATCACCATCACAATGTCAAACACTACCTTATATAAAATTATTTTTTTATGTTTTTGGATCATTTTGGTGTACTGGTGTTAAAATAAATTTTTAAAAATAAAAAAAATTATTATTTTTATGTATTTCTAAACTAATTACTTTAAAAAATAACTATAATCATGATATCAAACACTTCTTTGTATAATCACAGGAGCTCTTAAAGAATTTTCAGCTTGTATGTGCATTTAATAGGATGGTACCAAATTTCTTAGAATTTGGTGCTGTTCGTAGGTTAAGATGAATAGGACTTTTTACAAAGTTAGAAACCCTAAAAAAGACAACACATGATTTTAAAGAAAGTACTCAAAATTTATTTTTATTAAAGATAAAGTAAATGGTGTCAAGTAGATAAATATAATAGCATTGATAAAGATGTTACTAAATTCGACATGGATCGATAAAAAATACAATGATGCATTCATCGGTTGCTTCTCAATTGATGCTAAGTATTAAACAAATATTTATAAATAACTAGTTAGGTTAAATAGTGATTTATTTTATAAAAAAATTGTAATTAAAGTATTTAAACTTAGTACCTATGTTTGATACTTCAAATATTAATATAAGTTAACAGAGGGGGGAATCAGTGTTCCCTTTCTCACAAAGTAATTTTCATCGTAATAGTATTTTGTTTTTTTTTAATTTAATTTTTTTATTTTTTTTCATCTTCATCCTTTAATATTAGATTTATTGAAGATTAAATTTTATATTTTGATTTCTTTTCTATAAAATTTCTCAGTCTAATGACCCGAGTCACGAATTTTATTGGTTAATCTGATTGACTTGGATTTTTTAAGTCCTTTTTTGTAATTGAATTTTTTTTCAATTTCATCTTTCAACATTTGATTTAGTTGAGAAATAAGCTTTAAAAAAAATTTTGATTTGTTTTTTGTGAGATTATCCTTATCTCATTATCTGAATCAAGGATAATTTTTAGTAAATTTAAATTTAAATTTGAGTTATGTAAGCAATTAGGATAAGATATTTTTTCTTATTAATTTTTTCTTTAATGTTTTTTACTAGTCAGCCAGATTATCTTTGGACCAATCAATTTAACTAGGTTATGTCGAGTTGACTTTTATATAATTTAATTTTAAATTCAGACTAGGTAAGAAGTTAAATTGAAATGTTTTAAGATTGTTAAATATTTCTCTTCAACTTGATATTCTTTGTTACATTAAAAAAAATTTAATCTTACCCACCATGTAACATAGACTATACATTAGAGGTGAGCATTTCCGGTTCGGTCTGATTTTCACCCAAAAAACTAACCAAATCAATTTATTTATTCATTTTTAAATCAAAATGGAAACCGAACCGAAACAGGTTCAAACCGAATAGTTTCGGTTCGGTTCGGTTAATTAAAAGAAAAAACCAGAAAAAACCGATTCCATATTGGCCAAGTATATCGAGCAGGTTTTCTGAAATTGAAAATCAAGAAGCCAGAAAGAACAAGAGTCAAACAAAAATTTGAAAAAAATAATTCTCACAACATCCATTATAGTAATCGCAACATGAGCATACTATGGCAAATCAACAACCTTGTAAATAAATATAGAAAATGAATACATAATAGATCTACAAAATCAAAAAAAAAAGTACACGGACAAAAATTAAGAGATAAAGATTGAAGAGAGGGGGGCTCCAGAGCTGCTGTTTGGTTGTTAATCCATGAGCTTAGTCGCCTATGCTTAAAGAAAAGGACAAAAAGATTGAGAGATGGGAGATAATGATGGTTCGTTCACCAGATCTACTTTGGGGGAGGAGGTGGAGTTGTGCTTAAAGTCTTAACGAAAGGTTGAGAGAGATGAGAGATAAAGATGTTGAGGAGGGGCTGTGAGAAAGGTTGAGAGATGAGAGATGAAGATGGGGGGCTGTGAGAACAATTGAGAGATGAGAGATAAAGATGGGAGGGGGGGCTGTGCTGAGAGATGAAGATTGAGAAACATGGGCGAGAAAGGTTGAGAGTGAAGATGGGAGTGGGGGCTGTGTTGAGAGATGAAGATTGTGAAACATGGGTGGCGGCTAGGGTTTAGAAAGGAGATGGGGAAAGCTGAAAAGTAGGTATTTATAGTACTATTTATTTTTTTATTCAGACCGGTTCGATTCGGTTTATTCGGACCGGTTCGGTTCAGTTTATTCGGTTTCAGCCTTTTAAAATCAAAACCGAACCGAACCGGCTTGTTTTTTAATTTTTCTAATTGGTTTTTTTCCAGTTCGTTTTTTCGGTTATTTTTTTTCTGATTTTCTCGGTTTAATCGGTTTTTTGGTTTTTTTGCTCACCCCTACTATACACTTGTTTATTTTCTAATGAATAAGGCAAGTAAAAATATGAACGACGCCATAAGTAGTAAATTATTAGCAGTGAGATGGGAGTGGAGGCTTTTTTATTTATTTTTAAAAGCACCATGTTTTTTTTTAAATGATAAAATAAAATAGTTTAAAAAATAATTGGTAAAATAACATAGTTTGTATAAGTTGCAAGTGAAAAAAATAACATTTAAATTTATTATTATTCAGAAACAAGACATTCAAAAAAATTATGAAATGAATTGCATAAATGATGATAAGGAGAGAGAAAAGAAAGATAAAAAAGATATTTTTTAGGCTAATTAAAGCACTGATTATGACACTATCATTAATATCGAAAATATCTCAACGAAAAGAAATGCAATAACACAAAGAAAGGTCATTGTTGGTCATTTATCTTTGACGGCAAATATGACTCATTCTAGTCACCATTGATAACTTTCTTGATGTCATTAATAAAATTATTATTTTGCTCTTTGATTGAAAACACTAGAAGCCTTTAATGTAGGAATGTTATGGTCTTTTTATATGCTCATTCGTAATTAAAAGATTAAACAATAATATATTAGTTTTTTTAAAAAAATTAATTGTATAATAAAAAAACTATTATACCCCTAAGGTCAACAAAAATTAGACTTGTTAACCTTGGGTTTTTTTTGACATTTCACAACCTTTGAAATAGTAAAATTACTTCTTTACCTTGAAAGTCAGAAAGTAATTGAACTGTTGACCAATAGCTTTTTAGGGTTTCCACTTTTTAAGCTACAATAAAAATACGCATGTATCCTTAAAAAAATATAAAATGTCAGTTATGCATTAAGGGGTGTTTTGGTATTTTTCACATTATCCAAGTTAATAAGGGGTGTTTTAGTAATTTTGCGTTAATTTTTTTATTTTTTATTTGAAAAGATGTTAGCTCGTGTAGTTATAAGCCAATGTGTTGGTAGTGTCCACACTGTTTAAGTGGCGCGTGCAATGCTACCGGTTGTCCAAACCTGGTCTTCTATCATGTTCTTAGAAGTGTCATCGTGTTTCATTCCTCTTTGTGTAGCGCGTGATGGCATTTGATGGGTAGTTTATCGCTGGTTGATGTTTTATTTTTTTCTTCCTACTTTTCTCCCTCTCCTAGAGTAAGTGCATGTCTGTCCCTTTTTTTTTTCAATTTCAATCCTTATGTTTTAGACTGCTTAATTTCATCCTTGACCCTTTTACAAAAGTTTTTTATGGTTTTAATTTAGTCCTTAAATTACAATTTATTATATATTGTTTTTTACAATTCGATCCTTGTTTTTTTGATTTCTCATTTTGACCCTTGGTTTTTTTGTTAGAGTTTTATTGGTTTTCAATTTTGTCCTTCAATCAAAGTTTATGTTTTCTTTTTTCAATTTAGCCCTCATTCTTTTGATTTTTATTTTATTTTGTTGAAGTTTGTTTTTCAATTTAACCCTCCAATTTATTTTTTTAGATTCCCTCAAAGTTTTTTTTTTTAATTTAGTTTTCACCCTCCTTTTAATTATATTATTTATATCGTCATTTTTTTCCTTAGTTACATCCTTTAGTGTTTGATTTGTTCGAGATTAGGTTTCACCTTTTTTCTATTTGTCATGCTTTTGATTTAATTACATGGGTCACAAGTTTTAAGTGTTAATATAGTTAGGAATCTTTTTTTCCCCTTATTTTCTTTTACAACTTTACCATTCTACATGATTATTGTGGTTACCTTCAATTTTTATTTAATTGGTTTGTCTCGATCTCATTATTTAGACCACGGGTTTTGCAAGTCTTTTTTTGATGAAATCGTTTTTACTTTTTTTGTTTCGTAATTAGTTTAAAGGAATATTGCGATATTTAATTGGTGACAAATGGATTAAACTTTTTTTGAGAGGTGTAATTAATTGGTAGAGGTGTGATTGAATATAATTAAAATAAATAGAATGATTATATGGGAAAAAGGAAAGAACTAATGGGGTTTAAGATAGAAAAAAAATGCAAGAGATGAGTAGGGACAAATTTTAATTTCAAGAAAATTAGGGTGTTAATGTAGTATTAGGCCATAAATCAAACATAACATCTTTCACAAGGCCATATGGCCAGCAATATGAAGAAGAAAATAGGAAATTAGAGTTCTTGAGATTTTTCAACTAAACTCTTGAAAATCTATACCTTGAAGGTAAAAACAAGTAGTTAGGAAGATTTTATAGTGATCAAAGAGAGAAAATTAAGTGAGTTAAAAGAGGTTTTGAAGAGTTAGAAAATTAAAGAGAAAGTTAAGAGAGAGACGTGGAAGATTGGAAAGGAATGGAAGAAGAATTTAGTTTCACTTGAGTTCAATCCATGGTTTTCCATTCTTTAACGGTCAGGAACTTGTTTATGGTAATTGATCTGATTAGGGTTATGTTTATACCTTTAAATTTGTATGTGTTGTATTAAGTGATGATAAATTTTATATTGGGTTGTTTTAATGCATATATTTATGATGAAACAATTGGTTTAGTAATTAACTAATAGAATTAATGAAGAACACTTACCTTTTATCGTGATGAAAAATTTAGTCATGGATGAAAATTGAATGTTTAGGGTTGTTTGAATTAATTGATAGCCAAATCATGTATAATTGTGTTTGCTAGTAATTAGATTGGATAATAAAATGATATTGTTAATTGAAAAAAATATATATAAGAAGTGTTGAGGGGGGTAGTTTTGACCACTGTTAAAATTGAAGAAAGTGAGTGTGTTAAAGACAATGCCATGAATTTATGTGTTAGGATGATGAATTGATGAATTTAATATAGAAATTGTGTAAAACATGTGACATGAATGGTTAGTGCATGTATGAGATGTAAGCTTTGTTAATAAAGAAAAGATGGAGAAAAGTATAAATTTATTTCATAGTATATATATTTTTCTTGTGTGTGTGTTGGGTGAATATTAGTTTAAAAGAAAGAAAATTACTATAAATTAAGCAATTTAGGGATGGTATTGAATTTTGCTAAAAAAAATAAATTATGAATTTATTTAAAAGCATTTATGCATCAATGCAATAGATTTAAGAATTTAAAATTTGTATAAAAAATTGAATGAATGGTGAATGAATGGAAAATGATATATTCTTCCTACTGGTACTAGAGAGGCCTCAGGATATACTCAGAAATAGAGAATTATATCATGTGCTTATACATCAGGTAGGTGCTCGAAACCTTAAAACTAAAATATTATTTAAATTATAATGACAATTTTCTTTAAACGTATCTTGATTTTATTTGAAAAATATTAAATTATTGAAGAAATTAGTTACCCTAGTTGACAGAAGTATTGTCCTAGTTAATGGACAATTGAAGAAACTAGTGCCCTAGTTAATAAGATATTGGAGAAACTAGTTACCCTAATTAATAGAACTAGTGACTTAATTAATAGACAATTAGAGAAACTAGTACCTTGTTTAATGAGCTATTGAAAAAACTAGTTATTTTGGATAATGAAACTAGTGCTCTAGTTAATAGGCAATTGAAAAAACTAGTTATCAAAGATAATGAGACTAATGCCCTAGTTAATGGGTGATCAGAGAAACCAATTAATTTGTAATGGAACAATTGTCCGATTTGGGCTAGAGAGGACATTGATATGTCCTTAAATTGTGCTAATTGTATTAATTTGTAAGGTTAAACGTAAAAAATGAAATTAATTATTTAGAAATTGATGTAGTAAATATATTAAAGAGATAATAGTAAATAATCATTGTGTATAAAGCTAATTGTATATGGTATTAATTAAGTTTTCAAGTGCCTCACAACATCATGTTGTGTAATAAATCATGTATTTGTGCTTTTTATTTAAATCCAATGATGTAAATGGAAGAAATGAATATTTTGTTTTGTAATGTAATTTTGTATCAAAATATGAGTATATATTTAAATTAAATACGAATAATGATCTAAAGTAGTTTTTTAAAAGCATGTTTATAATTATGTTGTATTTCTTTTTTAAATTTACTTTTGCTTTAAAATTAACACGTGTCTTGATACTAATTTCTGATTTAATTGTCTCATTATTCATGATATTTCTTGAATAACACAATACTTTTATTTGATTTTTTTATAATTGATTTTAATATAAGTAAGGAAGTCTTGAATGATGGGACAATGATGAATTTGTTATTTGCATGTTGTGAAAATTGTTGAGCTTGGTATTGAAAATATAGATAAAACTCTGATGAATTTTTGATAGAATATAAAAAACATAATGTACTTTCAATGCTAATACAATATGTATATAAGAAATATTGTGTAAATAAATTGGGGTTGTTATAATGTTTTATTGATTTTGAAAACAACTATGGTTATCCTAAGTTTTTTTATGAGTTTTTTTTTAAAAAGCTATTTTATTTTTTTATTAATTTAAATTAATTAATTAAATATAAACATAAATTTTTTATTTCATGATGTTTTATTTTTTCTAATTGAATATAAACAAGAAACGGCGGAGATTTCAAGTTCATTAATTGACCACCAAAAAAAATCTCATTATTTAAACTTTTTTTTAATAAAAAAAAGCTTTTGGGTAGAGCCCGCAGCATAAAGCGGGCCCATAGCTATTTTAACTCCGAAACGGCTCTTATCTTCCATATCTAAATGGATCCCACTATACATTACTTTTATAGATCCTCCAACCCTATGCCCTACAATCTAATCTATCAAAGACCTGGATTTTGACAATAGACCCTCCTCCTTTGACCACATAACAGAATGGGCTTTCCTTTTCAAATCATTATATTTTCCAACTTAAATGTGAGATAATGGTCCCAATTCCAGGTGTTTGAAAGAAAGAGAGGAAGAAAAACAGAGGGAAGGATGTTTCCAGGCCACATGATCCTAAAGAAAACTCAAAGCGTCCTCGAAACTTACCATGAATGATCGAAGGAGAGTCTGTAGCAGGTAGAAATTTTGAGAAGATTGATGGGATATGAAATCCAGGAGTCATTGTCCCATTTCCTGGAGAATACTAGCTTCTAACCACCGATCGTAATTGTTTCATCGATGGACAACGACGACGTGTAATGAATTCTCTTTTATGCAGACAGGTAGGTTAGAGACAGACCCCTTTGCTAGCTATTGCAGATCTTACGAAGAAAGAGGATGAGGTTAAAGCATTACATTACCACTGTTGAAAGCGACGTGTATAGAGGACTCACGATATAGCATGTCTCAAAAGTAACGTTGCCAATAATGATTGTGTAGAAAATGTTTTTGTTTTTAAAGTGTTTTTAAAAATATAATTGTTTTTTTTTAAATTAATATATTTTTTAATGTTTTTCAATTATTTTGATGCACTGATATTAAAAAAATAATATTACTATCATTTTAATATATTTTTAATAAAAAATATTTTTAAAAAATAATCATTATTATATATTCAAACATCACTATATTCTTGTAATATAGTGATATAACGGTGGAGTATGATATTGTTTTTATTATATTATTAGATTATGATATTTAAAAGTGTAATCTATTTATAAATATAAAATTTAATGTATAAAAAATTTATGATTGTTAAATTAAATTAATAAAAGCATGAGAGGTTTAAATTTTTAATTAAATTTTAAAATTAAAACTAACATATTAACACTAACATTTTTTTAATTAAATTTGTTTTCCATATTAATAATCTTAATTGTATAATGTTGATATCATTGTACAATTTTATATATTCCTAATAAGTGGAGAATTTCAACTTAAAATTAAACTTGTTTTTAATTATTTTTGGATTATTTTCGAATTAGAATTTGCAGGGTGATGCGTGTAATTGGAAGTACAACCCACTAATTTGACTTATGAAATTATCAATGTAAGTGCCACCTCATATGATTTAGGAATCATGGGTAAATCACGATGCAAATGAAGCAATATTTTAACATACTATACTATACCGTGCCATGACAATATTATGTTGGCTAATAACCTAGAGATACTACAAAACTTGAGTGGAATGCACCCGCTTTACTGTAGATATAAATAGTAAAGTAGCTGCATTTTTTTTCTTTTCTTTTTTTTACTTTTTTTTTTAATTTCATTCTCAATTTTCTTACAATGATCCAAATTACTTTTAAACTAATCAAGTTAATTACGTTTCATCATGCTAACTCTCATGCATAGTTTAAGTTTAAACCTTAGCTAGATAAGAAGTTGGATTAATAGGTTTTTTATTCTATTAATTTCATTTTCTTTTTTAAATTTTGTTCTCAAACCTTTTTTACTCTCCAATGAGTTGTTTTTAGACCATACAAGTTAACTGGATCACGTTAAAGAAACTCATATACAATTTAATTTTAAACCCAAGTTAAACAAATAGTTAGGGTCAAAAGGTTTTTTTTTTTTTTCAATTTCATCATTTTTTTCAATTGATCGGGTTGTATTTAGACCAACCAAGTCGACCATGACACATTGCATAGTTTAAGTTTAAACCTTAGCTAGATAAGAAGTTGAATAGATAGGTTTTTTTATTCTATTAATTTCATCTTCTTTTTTTTAATTTTGTTCTCAAACCTTTTTTACTCGTCAATCGAGTTGTTTTTAGACCTTCCAGGTTAACTGGGTCACATTAAAGAAACTCATATATAATTTAATTTTAAACCCAAGTTGGACAAGTAGTTAGGGTCAAAAGGTTTTTTTTGTGTCAATTTCATCATTTTTTTCAATTTTATCTTTAATTTTTTTTTCTAATTGATCGGGTTGTATTTAGACCAATCAAGTCAACTATGACACATTTGGACAACTCCTACGTGATTTATTTTTAAACCCAAATTAGGTAAGGAGTAATTTTAAGATTTCAAGGTCCAATTTGGAGGTTTCAATGATAACTCATTAGACTGACTATAATAACAATATCAAATAATTTTCTACAACCTTAATATTTTTTATTTCGTTAATTGTTTTTATATATAACTTGTAATGTAGCACATACATTTAAATTAGTTATGGACAAATAACAGTGTAGTATATACTTTGTAATGTTCTGAAGTCTATAAAGACTTGTTCATGATTTTAGTCTAAACTCTACATATTTGATTTTTAAATTCAACAACAGTTTTTTGTTAGGACCTGTTTGGGATTGTGGTAGCGATAGCGGTTCAAAGTACTTTTTACTTAGAAATGTATTAAAATAATTTTTTTATTTTTTAAATTATTTTTGATATCAGCACATTAAAACAATATAAAAACATAAAAAAATTTCATTTAAAAAAAATTCAAAATTTTTAAGAAACACACCCTTAATGTAGTTTGTTTTAGTATGATTTTGATGTTACTTAAATTAGAATCCATATAGTACACTATGATTACCTCTTTAATTTCTTAAGAAATTTGTTTCAAAAGAAAAAAAATGGAAAGCTCTTATTTAATTTCAAATAAATTTTCAGTACTCAACTAATTAGATATTATTAGTTGAATCCAAATTTATTCAATATATTTTAATAGTACCATTTAATCATTATTAATTTTCTCTAAAAAATTTAAATTCCTTCAAATTTACCTAAATTTTGAACTTGACAATAAAATTGACAAAATATAAAATGTACCTATTAAAGAACCCATTATTTATTTCATTAAACACCTAAATTATAAAATCAAACTCCATTTCATCAGATGACAAACAAATGCAATTTTTTAAAATTGGGATACTAACAAATTGAATGCTAAGGTGGCTGAATTTGTGATGACGAGAACTTAATTTGTGACAAAATAAAAGACGAATGATGTTGTTTTTTGTAGGAAAAATAATAAAGAAGAAAAAGAAAAAGAAGAAGAAGAAATAGAGGGGTTATGTAGCGAGTTATAACTTAAATATTATAAACAGAGTGCTCGATGAAAATAACAATGGTTGTTTTCATCGGTAATTCTATTGATAATATTAACATTATATGTTTTTTAATGGAAATAACAAGGGAATATCTATCCAAGATTTTTTATTCTTTGAATTTCATTTGTAATTCTCTTGTTAGGGAATGTTTTAGCTGATGAACACTGACAAAATAAAAACAGCATATTTCATTGGTAAATGCAACTGTAATCTAATATTGTCCGTGATCGTATTTTCATTAGAATTTGATAATTTTCTTGTGGTGTCACCATTGTAAAACAATGCCAAGGAATAATTCAATTGCTTGAGTTCTTGAAGTATCCTTTTTAAGAGAAAATGCCCAAGATTATTATAAGCAGGGCATAGAATGAAAAGGGCTTCACAGGCATCCTACGTTAAGAGAAAGGGAAGTGGGCTATAGACCCATGCACATGGCTTCTGAACATGAAACACCATACCTCTTACTCGGGAAGAAAAGAAATTAAGTCTTCCTAATCTTCTCAAGATGATGTGCATATATATATATATATATATTAACAATAGAACACTCAAGGCTTGCCCAGATGTGGCAGCTCCTTTTTCGGCGTGCAACGAGGCCCAAGCCTCCCTATATTTTCCATTTTGATTGGAGCATGTGTATAACTCATAGGATAATTAAACTCTTTATGTCTTCTCCTCATCACTCGTGTATATATATGCATAATAATAATATTGATATGCCAAATTGCCAGATATGGCAGGAACTTTCCAAACATGGCTCACATGATTATGTAAAGATAAAGCCAGGCATCTGACAGCACTCTTAGTTCAATGCCTCTTATTACTTCCTTTCTTCCAAAAACATCTTCATCTCTGTAATTTTCTTCTTGGCTTTCTTTCTTAACCCCGAAAAACAACTTTGCCAAACCGCCAAACTTACAGGGGAAAAAAAGAGAAGAAAAGTCGTCAAATTAACTTTTCCCATGCATGTTAAGGAAGCAATTGCAGTGGGCAATTCATCAACTACGTGCAAAGCTTGACATTTTTTTGCAAGTCATTGACCATAATGGAAAGCCTAGATTGTAGGCATATCCTGAGCTACGATAATTTTATATTATTTATAAGTCAGTAATTTGCTCTTCTAAACAAGCCAGTCAATATCTATTATCCTTAATTAATCTAATTTGCATCTTTTTTTAGGTTGATGGGCTAAAGCGGTGGAGAAGATATAATGAATAATCAACATGAGCCGTACAGAGAGATTGTCCACAGAGGCATTGAATTTTGTGGGGTCATTTCGAATTTCAAGGTTGTAGCTTATCCACAGATTGCTGTAATTTCTGTAAATGTACTACGTTCTCTGTTCACCGTCCTCTTGCTATTATTTGGTCTCCCATTTAATTTCAATCACATCAATCTGTGACTACCTACCATTTGTTTCGTACGTAAAATTTGGTCGTTGAGATTGCCTTGTCCACCTTAATCTCCGTTCAATGCCCAGTGGAAGACATGGCCCACCCAAAACATTGCATGGTTCAAATCACAGATACTCGTATCTATGGAAGCAATGCTGCATGGTTTGAATAGAAGCACCATCGCCCTCGATGCTTCCCAGCTTTCACCATCTCCAAAGTCCAAACACAAAACACCCGCACACATATATATGTTCAGATAATCACAGCCCCATTTGTTAACCTATGATAGAAACAAATCATCAAAGTGATTCGCTGTAAGCTAATTCCGAATTTATGTAGTTTTCGTGACCAAAATGAAGTGAAGAGAACAAGGAATGCAAGTCCCAGAAGTCCTGGGAAAGCCAAAGAGTACGTGGATCTTTTTTAATTTTTAGAGGGACCTTACGTGGAAATGATTGAAATTGTGAACCTTTGATAGTAGAAGGTAGTAATGTGAACTAGATTCCTTCTTCATGTAAAAGGACCATTATATGGGCGAGAAACCATGTTGCTTAAAATGCTAGATGCCATATTCCTATATGACTTTAAGAAGATGAAGATAGGGAAAGAAAAAAATAATAAAGTGTATACGAAAAAGAAGAGCAAGGGTTACGTTCAATGTTGGCTTCCACGATTTCGGCTGCTATTAGTTCGAGGAGCACACAACACCTTTCTCCAATTATCCACAGATCAATAATAATCAAATCGTTCTCAAATCTTGACTTTTGGATCATAAGTTCTCTTTTCCATTTTCCAGCTAATAGCCGATGGATTCTATATATTTCGGTCGCTCGAATATAGTACGTGAATTCAAGATTTCTAAGTTGTCTTGCTTCAAAGCTTTTTATTTGTAAACTTCACCTACGTTTTTTTAAATTAACTTGAGTGTTCAGATTAGCTTGTGTTTATTTTTATTAATATTATGAATTTTAAAATTAATAACTATATAAATCTCTAATAACTATCATATTAACAACTACAGAATTTAAATATAAAACCATATAAAAAATAAATCTTTTAATCTCAATCTTTTATCAATAACCCAGACTTTTATTCCAGTAGTTGTTAGTCATCTACATATACATTTATGCTGCATGAAATGTGATTTCTTTTTCAAGAACTATATTATTCTTTATCTATACACACACGAAGGCTTGCAAAATTAACAAGGAAACTAATAAATTCCTAAAAGAATCCCATCTCAGAAATTTTTTTTATAAGAGATCGAAATTCGAGACATAGAAGTAAGTGAAAGCGTTATGATTTAACTCGAATATGGCATAGCAGCATTGAATTTCTAAATCTTCTAAACAGTGCGAAAGTTTGAAAAAACCAAATTAAAGAAAAAATTTCAAAGAAAGCCAATATTCAAATTTTTTTTTATTTCTAAAATTAAAAATCTAATTTGTTAGGGGGGTGGAAAAGAAATTTTCCTTACAGGTGACCGGCCCCTGCCAGCCCTCCTTGATTCCGCCCTGCTTCCAAACATTGGTTTGCTTCGAATTGGTGAAGTTCATAACAGGAGTTTTGTTGGGGTGGTCTTTGCATGGGAAATCTCACCGTGGTAAGTGGTAACAAAATCGTTGGCACCGCCGCTGTAGGTGGTTTCGAAACAAAGCAAGCCACCGTGACGGTCCCTCTTTGAATTCCTCAGTACGTAATTCCATTTTTCTAATCTTTTGTTCAATTGACTTCTCGTTCTCCAGACGTCATGCTCTTCTCATGTGATCATGAAAAATACTCCACACATTTGATTCTATTATATATGATTTTTTTTCTTTAAAAAAATTAATGTTGTGTTGTGTAAAAATAAATTAACTATATACATTTGACGCAAAATATTATCTCTTAAGTCCATATATATGAATATGGAAATCCCTTCATGAATGAAGCTAATGAAATTAAATTTATAATATCATAAAAAATAAAAAAATAAAACTCAAAATAAGAATTCAAACTAAATGAATCTATTTCTTTCCATGTGAACATGCACATGAGAAGTGAAGAGAAGAGCTTGTCTTCAAATCAAAGAGCTTGTGTACTAAATATCATTACTACATTAATTAAAGATCTCCTTAGGATCCTTTCTTTAGTGGATGCTTTAAAGATGTCTAAACGGGTATGGCATTTGTGAAACGGTATCTTTCCTTTCAATAGAAAAATGATTGGCAACATGCAACGATCCAATTTCTCAGGTGTTTCTGTAAATTTTTCAAAGGTTCCAATTAATTCCATGGTTTCATATAATTATTCAACTTCTTCACAAGCTATAGTATACTTTATGGGTTCGAACTCTGACTAGAATCAAAGGTGAAGGGCCCTTTTCCCGGTGCTGTAAATTTTGGCTCTGTTTTTTGTTTTTTTTATATATATAAAAAAAACATTGTATTTAATCTTGTATTCTAGCCTTGGCATTCTCTTGGTTAGTAAACTTTTGATCTATAAATGTTATTAGTGTGCTGGAATTTGATTGTTGCTATGGTAGTACTGCATGGTCTTTAAATTTTCTCTTGCTAACAAACAATAGGAGTAAAGGTTGGACTTTTGAGTTTTTAAAATAAAGGACACTAATTCAATCTTGAAAGTAAAAGTAAATCTATCAATTTCTTCATCTGCAATTGATACCATCAATCTTGATAGAGAAAATTACTTCTAGTATTTTATAGTTTTATCAAAATTTCACAAGTTTTGAAAATTTATAGTTTGTATTATTGGTCAACAATTTTTTTTAAATCTATGAAATGAACAAAATACCCTCCTATATAATAAATTGAAATCCTAGCTAACAACATATCAAACTCTCTCACTTCGACTGGTAGATTCTCTCTCATCTTAAGATTTCTTCCCTTTTCCAAAACCCTAAACCAAACCTAAAAATTATTGTTTCTAATCATTTTTTTTCATTCTTATCATCAAAAGAAAATGGTTTAACAACAAGATTCTTTCTCGTGATAGCTTCGCAACTTGTAGTCTTGTAATCGTAGCTATAATCATGTCAATCTGAATACCAATGCTCCCAACAAAATAGCTCCCTACACAAACATTAGAATCTAGTCAATATGTTACGTTCAGCCATTAAGCAAGTATTGAACTCAAGAAAAAAGCAACAATTGAAGTTGAATTCTCCACATGAGAATATAACAATAGAGGAGTAGTTAGTTAATTAGTAAAGAATAAGCCACGTGCAGAGTTAGTTTGTTAGCTGCTAATTAATAACTATTATAGTTTGTTAGGTAGTTAAAGGTTGCATGTTGTATAAATACTAATGTAGGAAATGCGAGAAGTAAGAAATCACTATTAATCTTCTTCTTACTATTTTGATAGTTAATTTTGTTATACCTCTCAATCTTTTTTTTCTCTCACTCTTAATCTCCTTCTTAAACCATTATTATTAAGGAGTAAACTTAACAATTTGGTTTCAGAGCATCGGTCTATAACTATAATGGTGGGGAATAACAAGATCAAGAACTTGGAGGAATACCGTAGAAAGGTGGATAGCAAAATACAACATTTATATGAGAAATTATATGTGATGGCAAAGGATTGAGCATAAAAAAATGATCAATTCAACTCAAAATTTTATTTTATCATAGCTTCATTGAAAGTATCATCACGGGCTATGAAGGCTAAAAAAAGGGAAGAATTAATATAGATATTGATGAAATTCTTCCTCGTCACAAAAATAATTAAAGAAAAGAAGGCATATAAGGTCAGGAAGTCCAAAATAGAGGATGTAATGTAACCTTGATTAAAGTAGAATTGTCGAGTTTTAATACAGAGAATCCAAGGGAGCGGTTCAGGAAATAGAGGAAATTCTTTAAGCTAAATTTCATTCTAGTTCAGCAATGGGTGCAAATAGCTTCTTTATACTTGGAAGGCAAGATAAAAGTATGGTATAGAGGATTTTTGTTTGGAGGGGAGGATTTGGTGGTTGGGAAAAATTTAGTAAAGGACTTGTATGGGATTTGGCAACGAAGAGGACGTGGTCGAGAAATTCAACAAACTAGTGCAAGACAAAATTATGGAGGAATATGTGGAGAAATTTAAAGAACTAAAGTCTCTCATAAAAGCTTTAGATCTAGCATTACTTGAAGCTTATAACATTTCAAGTTTCTTTAGTGGATTGAAGAATGACATAAGACTTATGTTTAAGATTGTAAAACCTACTAAATTGATGCAAGTTTTAAAGCAGGTTAAATGGCAAGAGGAATAGAATTATACAGTAGTAAAAAGGGATAAGGTAGTGCTACTAAGAATAAAGTTTTCTTTTGGAGAAGGGAAAGCATAAACTAATATGCTAACAAAATCTTTTAGTCCTTTTAAGGTAGATTCCAAAATAAAACCAAAACACACTAAGACTTTATATGAACAAAGAAGGCAACTGGGCCAATGTTTTAAATATGGAGATAAGTTTATACCTAGAAATCAATGGAATGTTAAGGGAATTTAGGAAATGTAGGAAATTCTTTAAGCTAAATTTTATTCTAATTCAATAATGGGTGGAGATAGCTTTTTATACTTGGAAAGCAAGGTAGAGGTGTGGTATGAAAGATTTTTGTTTGGAGGGGAGGATTTGGCTTGATGAGAAGAATTTAGTAAAGGACTTGTATTAGATTTGGCAATAGAGAGCAAGTGGTCGAGGAATTCAATAAACTAGTATAAGATAAAAGTGTAGAAGAATATGTGGAGAAATTCAAAGAACTAAAGTCCCTTATAAATGCTTTAAATCTATCATTACTTGAAGCTTAATATATTTCAAGTTTCCTAAGTGGATTGAAGGGTGATATAAAACCTATGCTCAAGATTATGAAACCTATTATATTGATGCAAGCTCTTAAACATGCAAAATGACAAGAGAAATCGAATTATATAGTAGTAAAAAGGGTCAAAGTAGTGCTACTAAGAACAATTTTTTCTTTTGGAGTAGGTAAAACATCAGGTAATATGCCAACAAAATCTCTTAATACTTTTAAAGTAGATCCCAAAGTAATATCAAAACACACTAAGACTTTATATGAACAAAGAAGACAATTGGGCCAATGTTTTAAACGTAAAGATAATTTTGTACCTAAGCATCAATATAATATGAATGGAATTAATATGATGGATGGGTTAAAAGACGAAAGGTTTAACTCTTGAAAATAACCAAAGGAGAGAGTAATGATATTTTAGGGTTACATGGGAAAATAAATGAATATTGGTGATAAGTACTTAAAAGTGTATTTTTATTAAGGTTTTATATCATCATATTGCAATTAATATCATCATATTGCATTTTTATTCATTGTTTTTTGAAATTTTGGAGAAAATCGGGTATTTTTAATGGTAGATATGTATCTTACAGTATAAGTGTACAACCTAGTATTAAGTAAAATTGTTGGAAAAAACATGTGATAGACCCAAAAATAAATTCAAAATGCTCCCTGAATTTTTTAAGAATTTTTTGAAATTTTTAAGGGCCTGTTTTGCTAGATATAAAAATAAACACCAGTTTAAAATTAAAGGAAAAACATAAGGGTGTATTTGCCAAACACACCTTTAGCCTAGGGGCCTGGCTGATTGGGCTCGAGGCTTAACCTAAGCCTAGTTGGTCAGGCTGACTGAAGGTCTAATAGTTTTTTTTAGGATAGGGTTAGACCTAACCCAGCCGTGTGGGCTGAGTTAAAAGTCCAACCCAAAAATTACATGGTCACGGGGCTAGACCCAGTGACCATGTTAATTATTTACTTTTTGTAGAAGATGAATTATTCATGTTCTACATGCAAGTAAAAAATGTCGAAGGTTTTAAGCAAAGGATAAAAAGATTACCTAGAATAGGGAATTGCTAGTCACTGGTGTCGGCACTGGCTCACGGTGGCATTGCTTATATTGGTGGCTAAGAGGAACAATAGTGGTCGAAGGTGGAGTATTGTTGTTCAAAGCTTAGAGAGAGAGAGAGAGAGAGAGAGAGAGATGACATTGTTGCTACTACTGGTAAGACTGGTCATATAAACATTGTTGGTACTACTAGTAGGCTAGTCGTAGAGACACTGTTGGGACTGAGGTTTGCAACCGCTGCTAATGGAGATGGAGGTGAATTTGCTGGTATTGATGGTTGTTGAGGGGTCTCTGGTGTAGCTAGAACAAAAGGGATCGATGGCTAAAATGAGAGAGAAAGGTTAGGTTTATGGCTGATGGAAAGGTGGGTTTTTTGTTTTTCAAAGCCAAAAATCTTCCTAGCAAAAGGAAAATGGGTGCAAAAAAGGTCTTGTTTTTCTTTCGTTTCTCCCCTCCTGATGTTTGTCATGGAGGTGGTATTTATAGAGGGGTAAGGAGAATGTTGGACCACCTTACTCATGCCCAAACACACACCAAAAAAGGTTGGCTTGGCAATGTTATTTGGGGTCACTTTGCAACAAGTTTAGGGTTGCCAAATCACCTAGTTCTCTACTCTTTTTGAGGTACAATGGCAGGCCATAAGAGGGGTGTGTTTTGTATCATGGTATGGGAGACGTGGAGGAGAGAGAGAGGGACCAAAAACAAATGGTAAAAAGAGAGGAAAAAACTCATCTCTTCCATCTATAAAACCAGTGCATAAAAAGAAGATGGTGCATGGTAATATAAAAACAACGTCATTTCCTCCTCCCCCTCCTTCTTCTTGTATTCACTTAATTACAAAAATGACGTCTTTTTAACAAAATAAGCCATTTCATTTCAATGAAACAATGTTGTTTTGAAGCTTAGAAAAAAAAATTAGGTTTAAAAACTCCTATCTCAAAATCAATCCTTAAATTTTGATTTATTCAATCAAGTCATTAATTAAGATTTTGATTTTAAGAATCAATTCAATTTCATCCTTGCCAAGTTTTTTAAAAATTCCTTGATTTCAGCGTCTTTTTCATCTTAGTCCTTAGTTTTGGATGTACGCAAATTGATCCTTAATTGAGTATTCAGCTTTTATTTTTCTTTAATTAGGCTCTTTATTTCACCAATTTTAGCTCCTTAAGTCTCGCGTCTTTTATAAATTAGTCATTAGTTTTGAATTTCTTCAATCAAATCCATAATTACTCATCAAACTTTAATATTTATTCAATTAAGTCCTAATTTGATCTTTAGACTTTACAATTTGATCTTTAGACTTTAATTTCTTCTAATTAAAGCCTAAATTGGCTTCAAAAATTAATTTTCCTTGCAATTAAACCATTTATAAATTCAATTAAACCTTGAAAAAAATTCAATTGAGTCCTTAAACATATAATTTTTAATTTTCTTCCTCAAAAATTAAATTCTCTTTGTCAATAAGGTCAAATTTTCTAATTTTATATATTTTGACCCTTCTCAACTAGTTTTTGGTAATTTTCTAAGAGTTTCAGCATGTTCTTCTCAACATATATATATATATATATGTGTGTGTGTGTGTGTGTGTGTGTGTGTGTGTGTGTGTGAGAGAGAGAGAGAGAGAGAGAGAAAGAGAGAGAAATGAGGGGGTAATAATAACAGGCACAAATTCATATCCAATTCAAAAAAATAATGCATAAAATGTAAACATACAAGCACAATAAAAACAATAATATTATTGGTTAAATCTCAATAATCAATTCAAATTATGATTATCAATACTTGAGTAAGGGGGACTGGTTGTATAAGAAGAAAACATATTTCTTGAAATATACATGGATTTACCAATACCTTATACTAAATTTTATTAATTTAATTAGATAAAATGCATAATAAGATTTGTTTTAAGCATTTAATATGATTTATATTATATTATATTATATGAAGTATTATTATTAGACAATCAAATTTAATTTAAAAGGCTGGTATTCCAGACTTTAAACAAGAAAAACATCACATTCAAGAAACTACTAGTTTACTATTCTGTTTGATTGTTATGTGGGTCATTGTATACCTTCTCTTTCAGTTGCAAAATTGATCGGATTATTATTCTCATCAATTGATCACCCACCACGTGAGGTGCTTCAGGACCACAGTCAGCTGCGCCCCTCCAAGAAATCACGGCAACTGGACTACTGTTTGACCATAGGTTTTACTCATGTGGACCAAGATCGATCAATGGTCCTGCAAAGTGCACCATGGTGATAATGTCTCTCTCTCTCTCTCTCTCTCTCTCTCTCTCTCTCTCTCTCTCTCTCTCTCTCTCTCTCTCTCTCTCTCTCTCTCTCTCTATATATATATATATATATATATATATATATATATATATATATATATATATATATCAAAAAGACATATATGCACATGGATGGTGATGAGGCGAGGCTTGAATTCTCAACTTCTCTTGATCAAGAGGCCAAGCTTTTCAATTATGTAGAGATAAAAATAACTTTGGGATCTTGGACGTGGTATGATTGTCTCATGACTACTTTAATTAATTGATTACTAAAAACACAGAATTAATGGAGGAAGCAAAGGAGTAGCTAACCATGCCATGAAGGGTTATACATGGCGAGACCCTACATGACCATCCATTAAAGCGAAAGGTTCAAGTGAGTGGAGGCATCATCAGCTCTAAACTCATGAAAAGGTATTTTCCGTCTGAGTTGATGAACTGGCCCCCATGCGCCCAGTCCTCTTGTTATCCACGACATTAATTTAAAGATTCCACTGTTCTAGAAATGCGTTTTTATCCAAAAAGCATGGCCTCCCTGGAGGTATCGTGCAAAAGATCCACTAACTGTTTCATGATTACTTAATTAACTCCCATGAAGAGGTTTATTTCATTTAATTAATGCCAAGTGCCGGAGATTTGAACGTTGATCATGACTTGACTGCATTAATTTGTCATAAGAATATTGGGGTGGTCATAGTTAATAAGTCCTTTAACCTGGTAATTATACTCAAACCTTGAAATATTAAAAACAGGAGTTTACTAGCAAATCTTGAACCAAAGAATTAAATGATTAAAACTTAAGGGATTTAGCACTGTTGCACTTACACTGAATCAAATTGCCCACCAGGCACCAATTACCAAGTTTTTAAAGAACACCTATGGGTGCGGTGCGGTGCGGTGCGGTTTGATGTGAAATGGCATATAAATCGTGAATGGTGACACTATATATGGTCACTAGTCAATTGCAAAACTTTAGTTTGGTGCCGACAATCTCTGTGTTTTCTTTTTTTTTATTTCTTTTTCATTTCTTCACGCCTGATCCTCAAAAATTTCAAAGCAATCATTTGATTATTTTTTAAAAAATTTAATCCATATTTTTTTAATTATTATTTATTTTATTTAAAATAATTTATATAAAAAAATTAATTTCTTCTTCCTTCAATTTTTTCATTTGTTGAATTTGATCCATGTTCTTTTTCTTATTATTTGTCTTATTTGAAATAATTTATAAAATTGAGTTTTTTTAAAAAAAATTCATCCTTCAATTTTTTTCATCTTTCAGATTCGGTTCCAATTATTTTGATTGATATTTTTTTATGTAATATAATTTTTAAAATTAATTTTTTTATAATTTCATCATCCTTCAATCTTTTTCTTTTTCGTATCATATTTGATCCTTGTTGTTTTATTTGGTTTACTTTTCAGATCGTTACTCTGACAACGTATGTAACCTCTTTCAATGTCATAATACAACCTTTCACAATAGCGTTAAAACCATATCGGTAAGTTCTTTCTTGTGGTGAAGCAATGTTTATGATGGAGCGACATTAAATCTCCAACAAGTTTTTTTTTTTCTGAGTATGATGTTAATAACTTATTTATTATAGTTAAGTATTGTAAAAAAATAATTGTTTTTCTTATTTATTTAAAAACATTAATATTATCTAAATATTTTTTCAATATTAAAATAAAATTGACTCGTTCTCTTGGTGTAGCATAAAAACCAATATAGTCATTTAACTACGGAGAGTGTGTTTGGCAGTGT
>Ga0325411_1002054_pt1 | contig 22602 bp, 9 predicted proteins | sample PopdelMetagenome_13_FD_206181 | JGI IMG/M metagenome (GOLD analysis project Ga0325411, IMG submission 206181) | Populus deltoides microbial communities from Bellville, Georgia, United States - Xylem-PdIQD-R4 | ecosystem: Host-associated > Plants > Phyllosphere > Stem > Wood/Secondary xylem... | reverse complement strand
TTCTTTTTTATATTAATATATATATATATATATATATATATATATATATATATATATATATATATATATATATATATTAATTTAAAGATCGCGTTACAAAGAACAAAAGGCAGCAAAAGCATGAAGGAAATTAGTTATATCAACATGAAGGATGTCATTTATACAATCAATGCTCCCATCGATGAGACGACGACTTGGTTTGAAGCAGGCAAATCATCATACATTTTTGGACCCATCTTATTATTAACTGGCCCCATATATATATATATATATATATATATATATATATAGACACACACTCATAAAATATCAAAGGTTAGTAGGTGGAATAGGAAGGGGAAAAGGGATAAATAATATGGAGAGCATTTAATTAATTAATAATTTTCCTGTGGCATATATATACCAATTTAATATACTTAATATATCAAACCATTCAACACAATTATATCTATATATTGAAAATAAAGTTGGAGAAAGAAAGAGGAAATAGGGTTAGATAGATAGAGCACATCGACAATATTCTAAAGGTTTTGTTGGATAAGATATGAAAGGTATATTCATATGGGAAAGCTATGTCTTTGCTTACATTTAATTAATCAACAATTGACACTGATTAGTAGCTTTTTTTATTAAATAAAATAAGATAACAAGATTCTGACGACTGATGGATTTGATGTTGTGAAGTACCTCATTAATATTATATATATATATATATATATATATATAGACACACACTTTTTACTCTAGAGAATTAGTTGTCATGTGTGATCTTGTTGGAAAAGACAATATAATTTATTTATTTATCTACAATAAGTTAATGACAGGAAAGTTGCATGAGATTTAAATTGGGCCATTGATTTTTATTTTTTTTTATAAGGGATTCATTTATTGATTTGTAATTACCAAAAATAAAGTAAAATTGCAAAAACATTTTAATTTGCATCTGCCGGCGCACACTCGACAATTTCGGTGCTTGATTTTAATTTTTTTCCAAGCAAAACTCAAGTAGAAATGGCTTACAAAAACATATTTAATTTGATGTTTTTTCCCTCAAGTAGAAATAATAATATTTAGAATAGTTGATAAAATGGTCCACGCCCATCATAAGATCCCTGGCCCCAAAAAACAAGTATATATTACCTTGGAATAAAAAGAAAAAAAAAAGATGATATATACCCACGATTCGATCATGATTGAGCCAACAAAAAAAGCTTGGCCAAATCTTCAAGCTTTTTGACATTACACATATATAGAGGGCAAGTTCTAAGCCACGGTTTTTTTTTTTTTTTTTTTGAGTTTATATATATAAAGAGAGAGGATATATAGATCCTTAAATTATTATTTTTCATATTACTTTTATATATATATATATATATCCTTATTAATTCTTATATCATGACACCGAGATTTGTGTTGGGATAATATTTGAAGATATCCTTATTAACTTGATGGATGGAGACAAAAAGAAAATGTTAGAATAGATATAATTTTTGAATAAATTTTAATTTTTTTTTTTTATCTTTCCAAAATATTCCCTCTATCATCTTTATTATCATCATGTATCTTTTATTTTGACACAGTTTACGGTCGATCAGAATTACACACGTTACTTACTAACTTATCTAGAAATTACTAAAGCTTGGAAAGGCTGAAGAGAGGGAGGGTCTGAAAGCAATACAGAGAATTTGGGCTGGCAGTGATGGAGATTGATGGATATGCGTGTTCCTCCCTCTGAAAGCAAGAAATTTTGGCTCTGAACATCTTGAAAACTGTGATCAAGGTTCTGTCATCACCACCATTTATTCTTGTGGACCCTTTACCATAATTAACCATCCCCTCCCCTCTCTCCCAGTTTCAGTGCATGATTTGCAAGGATTAATGGTATTTTGTACTGTTGTAACGTTGTTTTTTTTTGAAAAAAATATATTAAAATAATTTATTTTTATTTTTTAAATATTAATTTTGATATTAGTATATCAAAACAATCTAAAAATATTAAAAAAATTAACTAAAAACAAAAAAAAAACAAAACAAAATTATTTTTAAAAAATCACTTTTAAAGTGTAAAAACAAACAAAATAGATATTTTACTTATGAAACTCGGTGTAATTTAGCAGATCAACATGGTATCCAAGATGTAATTCAAATTAAGTTTTATTTTTATTGATAGCCTAGTAATATGACATTGTTTTTTTCTTAAAAAATAATTATAATTTAAATGGACTTCATGAATCGAATATTAATTATATGCTAATTAGCAAGATATTTTGATAATGAAAAAGTAGCTCTCTATTTGTAAAACAATAATTCATATATATACTAGGAAAATGATAGTAGAATAAAAAAAAAGTTGAAAAAGATAAAGTAATAGTAATAGTGGTCATGAGGAATTACTAGAACAAGGGAAGGGACAACAAAGATGAGAACAAAAAAACTAAAGAGGGATAAAGTCTCTAAATGTGGTGTGGATTGTAGAATAAAGGCAGGGATAATGAAGAATAAAGTGTTTTGGATAATCACATTTAATAAAGGTGGGGCTATATAAATTTTTTATTTTTTTTTTCTCTCTAGTGTGAATAATTAAATGTGGAAAGGGAAGCAATAATATGACATCAAAATTACAAGAATTATATAGTAAAGTATTTTTTTTCTCTTTTTTTTTTTTCTTAAGCCCAAAGTTCCATTCAATCGTGACCTCTAAACCTAGCTAGCTTTGCATAGATCTTGCTTTTGACAATTCCTTGTGGGGAGCAATTTACCATTCGAAATATATAGAAACATAAAAGGTATATTATAAGCTTGATTTACTTTCATTTTCGTTGTAGCTCTGGGAAGTCAATCCACCGGATTGTGTTTAGTTAGTATTTTAATAGGGTATATAGAAAATATATATACATGTTTAGTTAAAAAAAAATAAAGATAAAAACATAAAATAAATATATTCTTATGATGGTTTTAATGTGAGTTTCTGACAATTTTAAAAACCAGGAAATATTCCCTCAAAATAGTGAATCAGAAATTAAATGTAAATATCCAAGGTGATCTCACAATTTAAATACCTAGCTATTAAATTAAATATAAAGCTTGATTATTTTTTCCTTTTTATATATATGTTAAAGGGTCTCTCGTGGAATTTTTTATAGTAATCTGCATTGGGAAGCAAGATCACTGATAGATTTGATTTGGAAAAGGGTTTGGTCACTTAGATTATCGGGTTAATTTATGAGCTATTGACTTAATTCAAGCCCATTATTTTTATTTAAAATGATATTATTTTAATTTTAAAAAAAAATCTTTAGAGTTAACTCGAAAGAAATTGAATAAATTTGCTCAGTCAACAGGAATATCATGGATCAATTAACTTGATTATCAGTTGAACTTAAAACCTAGGCAAATTAAGTTTTAGATGAGAAGTGTTCTAAATCAACCAACTAATCAAGCTGAGTTTAACAACTCGCTATTAAACTACTTCTTTGAACAATATTTTGTGTTTTTTTCTTCTGTATTTTCGATCAAATTAACAAAATTGCTTGCGAAGATAAATGATTGGTGTAATTGATGCCATGGTCTGGAATATAAACCATTCACATGGGTTGCATGACACTGTATATAGTTCAAATTAATGGGACAGTTGCTGCATTAAGGCACTATAGCTAGTGAGATTATAAATTAATATGAGCATCATTTTTGAATCACAGATCGACTTGGTCGGAACAGGCCCTCTTCGACGGCTCATCATCATCAAATTAACCTATCAAGATATGGCGGGCGGGGTCTTCTTGCTAGCAAGGCATATAACCATGGCTCCAAGCTAGCAGAATTGATGGGATTATAAGCCTCTTAACTTGTTAATTTTGAGTTCTAGAGGGGGGGGGGGATTTAGCTAGGGTCCAATTTCTTTTCGAAGAACATTTCTTTTCATAATTCTTTTTGTGGTTCTCTCTCATTTGTCCTCTCCACTCTCTGACACACTGCTCTCTACATGGCGTAAACCCTTGATGCCTGATAGTGCAAGCAAAGCAAAGGAAGCACCCCCACCTTCTTCTTCTTCTTTTTTAATGCCCTTCACTAAAACACACTGTCTTCCTCTTTGTCAGTAAAAAAACTGCTTTTCTCTCTCTCCTCTCTCTTCTTTTTGGCCCTCAACACCTCTATAAGCTCCTTGTTTAGTGCTTGCTTCCCCAGCAAAACCCACCTCCTCTCAAACTCTCTCCCATCTCTCTTCTCTCTTCTCCTTCACCACCCATTTGTTACACTCTTTTTTCTCTTCAAATCCTCCCCCTCTTAGCCAAAACCTTCTTGTTTTCTCTTACAACCATTGCCGAAAGTGTTTAAGCTCGGTGTCATCAAATTAGACGAGTTCATTGTTGATGGTATATATCTTGTCTTCCTATTCTTTATGCCACTTCTTTCTTTCTTTCTATCCATTTCTAGAGCTAGGTTCCCAACTAGCTAGCTCCCATGCTCCATCGTTTTCTTACTTGTATTTTATATATATAGGGTCTAGTGTTTGAGGGTTGACCCCCCCCCGATCTCTCTGACTCTCTTTCAAGAAATGGAAATGTCTGGAGAGACAAAGTGGTTCTTTTGATCATACATATTGGTATTGACAGCTCCTGAGTCTACACCGCTACTGAATCTCCTGCTTCTTTCCTTTTCTTCTAAGTTGACCGTTGAAGTAAGAATTAAGATGGGTGTTCATGAAGGTCTAGGTAGTTGCTGAAACGTTTTTTGCTTAATTAGAGTTTTTTTTATCAAAAGATTGACCACCCTTGTCTGTCTTCATCATACAGCAAACTCTCTTTCTTTCTGCTACTCGATCACCTTAAGCTAGCAAAGTCCAAAGCTCCTGTGATTCCTAAGATTAGGTCTTTTGTTTTTGCTTTTGTCTCCTTTTAGTTTTCGAGGGTGTAGAAGAGTTTCTAAGATCGATAAATATGGTGTCAAGTGTTCAAAGCTAGGTTCTATAGTCTCCAAGTGTGTTGTGTTGCTTCAAGAAAAGTAGACAATTTCCATTATTAAAAAGGAAAAGGCCTGGGATTTTAACAAAACAGCCCACTTTTTTAATTCTAATCATTAAGCCTCTTAATTGTGCTTCCTGTCTGATTCTTTCTCTTTTGGTCTCCAAACAAACAAACAAGAAACAAGTAAAATATTTGTCCAAAAAGTGGAGAGGAAGGAAATGGAACTTTCAAGTCATGAGGCGGGGATCCCCATCCCACTGAACAGTACATTTGGGGGGGCTCATGGGCATGGGCATGGCCACTTGATCCATCATGATCATCCTGCAGTGCCCCACAACCACAACAATATCATCTCTTCCACAGCACCACAAATCCCCAGCTCCAACAATGGCACTTCCATAACAACAGCAAGTATAGACGACAATCATGTGCCTTACAAGAAAATGGTTAGGTACAGGGAGTGCCTCAAGAACCATGCAGCTTCCATGGGAGGGAATGCCACTGATGGGTGTGGTGAGTTCATGCCCAGTGGTGAAGAGGGTAGCATAGAAGCTCTCACTTGCTCAGCCTGCAATTGTCACAGAAACTTCCACAGGAAAGAAATTGAAGGTGAACACACCTCATGTACCGGAGATCATTGCTACCATAACAGCCCACATTTCAACAGGCTTGGAAGGAAAGTTATTTTAGGTCACCACAAGAGCATTCTAGCCCCTGAGGCTTTAGGCTACCCTACAGCTACTGGTACTCTTATACCCTCAAGAGCATCAGCACCCCACCACCAGATGATAATGTCCTACAACATGGGGTCTCTTCCTTCAGAATCCGATGAGCAGGAAGATGGAGGTGGGGTACTGATGGCCAGGCCTGCACAGCTGATGAAGAAAAGGTTTAGGACAAAGTTCTCACAGGAACAAAAGGAGAAAATGCTCGACTTTGCAGAGAAAGTTGGGTGGAAGCTACAAAAGCAAGAAGAAACAGTAGTGCAGCAGTTCTGCCAGGAGATTGGTGTCAAGAGAAGAGTGCTCAAGGTTTGGATGCACAACAACAAGCACAGTCTTGCTAAAAAGAACCCTTCCACCACCACAACCACTTCAAACAGTTGAGAAGATTAATTAACCCAGCACATTATCATCTCTCTATCTCTCTCTTAAGTAGCCAGATTTGGTTTAACCCTACTTGTCAGTGAAAAGTAATTACTCTACTACTACTTTTTTACACTATCTTTTTTCCCTTTTTTTTTTTTTCTTTTTTTCTTTCGGACCTGTTTTAGTATTTAGGAAAATTGGGGTTTAATTAATCATTGGAGATTTCAGTCTTCGGGTGGTGTTTTTGTCCATCAATCCATTTTTAGTACATAGAAGTGGATTGATTATGCAATGCTTGAGTTTAAATAATTAGTACTCATCATCTAATTAATGATATATATTCATCATAATTAATTAATCCATTATATACTCCATAATTTAATTACGGTACTATTATAATACAACCATAACATATATAATTATGCATCAATTAATTCGCATCCATATTTTATAATATATCGTACGTGCATATTCCAATTAATTACATAGCATGTTGAGCATATCATCCATATATATTGCACATAATTAATCTGGTGTTAAGATTGATTCAAGATTTTTGTAACTATATAGTTGTTAACTTAAGATTGGTTAAATTAACGGGTATCTGATCAGCTGGTATACAGGTTATAATATATAGTTTCTCATTTAATTTAATATAACCCTAAATGAGAGTAAATTAATGTCCATTTTCAATCTCAAATAGCAATAGCAACACCAGTAAGAGAATGAAGATCTAGAGGGAGCAAATTCAGGGTTGGATTAATTGGTGATTTTTTTATATAATTATTAGTCTCGGGCTAATTTAATAGATTGACGTTAAAAATCTAAATAAATTTTTAATTAAATAGTATAATAAAATCTAATGATCCTTTTGAATGATTTAAGGAATCCAGATCTCTTTCGTAATCGAGGGCATGAAATTAAACTATAATCCTAAATCAATTCATGTAATTGGAGGAGGACTTTGTGTGGCATGGTTTCAATAAGTAGGTATTGATGGTTAAAAGAGCAGCTGCCCACTCCATCAACATTAATTTCTGCATGCTTTCACATGCATCACTTTGTGTCATTAATTCTGTTTTGTTTTTCCTACTTGACTTGTGTCCTTAATTGAAACACATAAATCAAACCAAAGCCATCCACAGCATATATTACGCGCGCGGTGGTGTAGTTTAGTAACAGCTATTTTTTAAAATATTTTTTATTTTAAAATATATAAAAATAATATTTTTTTTATTTTTAAAATAGATATATCGAAACGATATAAAAGCACAAATAAAAAATTCAAATAAAAAAAATTCAAAAAATCATAAAATATAGTTTCAACTGTAAAAACAAATAACCCCTTAATAACAAATAAATTTCAGAAAAAGTCTGTATGTGGTGATCTTTTAGAATAGAAGTGATGATCTTTTGTTAATTTTTCGATACTAATCCACCTTTAAACATTAATGTAATTGTGAAAATTTTGTCCTCTAGGAGACATCTTGGTGGTTAAATCTTGAGATTTTTCATTTGAAGTTTGAGGTCAAGCAACCCAACCCAGGATTGTTCTGACACAAGGCTAGGTTATAAATCAAACAAGTTAATCTAATTCTTTTTAAAAAAAAAAATTAAAGACCATCATTTTAAAATTTTTTAAAAAAAAGTCAATTGAATTTGACCAATTGATCAAGTCCCATATTGACTAACCAAGTCAAGTGAATCAGCTCCAAGTTGCTTTTTTAAGACTTAGCCTGGGCAAAGGAAAAGGTTAACTATATTTCAGGTTAACCCGCTAGGCCTAACCAAGTTTAATATTAGTGGTTCAAATGCATCTCTCTCAGTTTTCTACAAAAATAATAAAATTCTACAACATTAGTGTAGGAATATAAAATAAAAAAGCAAGCAACTTTACATTCTTCTCAATTGGCATCCCAAGATGCAGATTAATTATGCAGTGCGTGGAAATAACAACATAGATTCACCTATATATATTTCTGTCTCTTCTGAAATGATATTGTGCATAAATGATAGTGTGTGTGTGTGTATGGTATTGTAAATAGTTAAGGAAGTGTTTGGTTACTATTTAAAAACAAAAAATAAAGACAATAAAAATAATATATATTATTACCAAACATAATTTCATCTTCATTTCTAGCTTGTTCTATTTTATTTTTCTTATCTTTATTTTTTTCTGATTCAACTTAAAAAATAAACCTTGAGGATAATGAGAGTGAAACCAATAAAAACGAAGTCAACCTCGATACAGAGTCCGCAAAGCATGATCTTCTGGGCCAGTATTTAATATTATTGAGGAAATATTTTATGAGATGACATCCCCGTTGACCTATTCTAATAAAAACTTGTGTGAAACTCCGGTGAAAAGTGCTGGGACGTATGGCCAATCTACCACCCATACATACATTGCTAGCTGTTTGAATGGATTATGTTCACAAGAATTGGGCCCACAAATCAAGATTCCTGCAAGAGATATATAAAAATAACGGCAACTTCTTGAAGAATAGTATATAAATTTTTAAAACAACATGGCTTTTGTTTGCCACTGAGATGTATTTTCCTCGACAATCCAACCAATCAGGAAAGCATACTTCATTTCATGTATGTGAGAATATTTGCGTGCGTTTGTGTATACCGTAAATGCATAAGCATGGCAGTTTTCACTTTACACTTGGTTAAAATTAAAACGACAGCGAAAACAAAATAAATCTGCTATCCAAGTACCAAAAAAAACAATGTCTCGTCACTTCTATCCCCAGAAAAAGCAAAAGCTAACCAGTCATACACAGGTTGCCAAGAGATACATGCAGCAGACAGGTAGCAGATGTGATTGAAGTTGAATATGCTGCTGAAAAGCAGTTCTATTATGACCTGCACTGTTAAAAATAATGGTGCTCGTGACTTGGAAGTTACTGTGTACAGAGAATGGTCGCAGAAAAGAAAATAGCACATCATTCTTTAATCTCTTATAACATTTGAGCAAACGTGAAAAGCTTTGATCTTAAAATGCATTTCAATGGGTTCTTACAGAACATTGAGGCAATGCAGACTGTCTACAAGAAGAAAAAAGGCAAACAACAAAGAAAGAACCTAAATAAATAAAAAGCAAAAATATACAAAACGAAAACCCAAAACTTTTCTCGTATATGTAATTACCATACAGCTTCATTCTATAACATGCAATGACTTGAATATACAACTCAAAGCCACGCCTTGGCATATCCAACTTTATCTCTAAGCAGCACTGTAAACTGCATTGAGGGTGCTTAATGGAAAAAACTGACCAGCTTGATGTGCCCATGTTCACCATGGCCCTGCCATCTATTGTCAGCTCTTGGTTAGGTGCATGTTTTCCATGATTTAGCGGTTGACCTGTCCGCAGTATCGAATGTTGTCTGAGCACCTGACTTTACAAAAATGGAAGTTTTGAGGGTAAATTGTCCCGTTTAGCTATTTAACACGAGCCTAGCTCTGCCGGGATTAAGATGCGATTCTGACATTCTCCAACCCTAAGAGAGAAAAGAAAAAAGAAAGCATGCATGTCAACATGAGTATCATAACCATATCAGACATCAAGCATCAATGTCCAGAACACCCAATCACATTGTGGAATTTGATTTCATTCGGGTTCATTTGCAACAGAGTGGAGATGTTCAAAGATGGTGCTAGCTCGGGTTAAAAACCGAAATGCTTTCCAATAGCAACCCCTGGGCAACGTTGCAACAAAAGGCACTTTTGGGTGTTTTCAAACACCAAGTTTAAGGTAGTTGATATTATAATTTCTAGAAGCCTGATGTTGGGCACTTGAACCACAGATTGTACATCAATTTAAAAGGGGATGTCAACCGATCTCATCGCTTCTACTTCTTAAAAGAACTGCAATTGTAAATGTGATCTAGCTGCCAAACATTCTACTGTATACAAGTACATGTCTAGTCTTCCTATTTGTTGGCACTTAAAATATTTCTCAAGAAAGGAAATCATCACAAAAGCCAACAATCTGGAAAGCAAGCAAGTGCAGTGCACGGCACATCTAAGATCTTTCCCTTTCTACAGTGAACAGTTGTTTGCTAGCAGATATAATGGTCATAAACAAGATCAATCGACTTCTACTTACTTGTTCTGCAGCTTTACTTTTGAAAGGAGCATACAAGGTTGAGACCATCTTGCACGACTCAGCAATATGAGACTCAAGATCAGCAGCTGAGAGGATAAAGTTTGAATGACCATATTCCAGCTGCTTGCTGGGTGAAGAGCAATTGTTGTTTGATGAATGTATGAAATGCATAAGCACATGGGCCTGTAGTACAAATAATGTGTATAACAAATTCTTTCTTCCTAATGTAACAAGTAGAGAATTCAAAGCAGTCAAATATCTCTCACGTGGAATGCTGCTTTTACTATGTCATCCGGCTTTGCTTGATCCTTGAGCAATGCATACACTTTATCCTTTGATGGATTATAAGTCACTATATATCTCTCTCTCTGTCATCGTTCAGTGACACACATTCAACAGATGTGAGAAATATAAATGGGCAATCGATGCAAAAGAAGTACTTGATCCATAGTGGTAAAGATAGATTAACCACACTCAAATATGCTTCCTATCAGATAGGGGCATTACCTCGAAGAGAGGCTCGATGGCAAGATATGCTCTTGGATCTTGAAACGCATCTTTAAACCTTGGTCCTGCCAAACAGTGGGAACAAATCTCATATAAAATCAGGGACAGATGATTCATGTATGTGTGATTGTATGCTTGCAAGAGAAACAATCCTAATTTTATAAGCATACCTAGAGAGATAGACCTATCTTTCAACCACGGAAAATTGAATATATTTTCCTTAACATTCCCCTCGTGCAATGAGGGAACTTGCCCTGCAGATGAATATAAAACACAATGCGCGTGAGAAAAAACAAAATCCTGCTTAACCAAGGAACTCAACTTAATTTAGTAATATCATGCAGCCACCAGATTGAAGAAATAAATATAATAATCTTGTTTCATGCAGAGCACATATAACCTGTCTTAAGAAAAGACTCCACAGCCACACTGAATCTGGCCCCGTTCAAGGTGTGCAAAACTACAGATTTAACCTATAAAAAAGCAAATGCTGGCAGTCATGACAATTAACTCAACTTCCATTATCACATAAAAAGAAAATTAGAAGTGTGCCAATATAACACCAATGCTCTCTCTTCATAATCATACCTCTTGGTAAGAGCTGAGGACGTACCCACATGAAAGTAATGCAAATGTGGTAACCAGGGATGGATTTCTTTTTGAGATCATTATGCTCAGCCCAGTTCCCAGCTTCAAAAGGCACAAGTTCCCATAAATTAACATCCAAGCGAGACAGATACTTGCATGGTTCATTTGTTATACAAAGAAGATATTCTATATGAACTTCAAAGCATCCAAATTGCAATACCTATTCAATACTTTTTAAGTAATTGCATTAAAGCAGTTGATAAAAACAATGCAATGCCGTCATACAAAAATCAATTTACAAATACTGTTTTGGCAATCTTTTTTATGTTAATAAAACTGATCCAATATTGTGGCCTTTTTTTTCAGAGATTCGCAATTGGTTAAAAATTGATTTATAAATCAGAGTCTCTGCACTTCATAAATTTGAGTAGGATTTGAATACCATACCAAATCAGCCACGTTGCCAACACATTCTCCCTTGGCAGTGACATCCCCTATGTTTTCTCCTTTGGCAAAGGCTTTGTAAATTGGTGTACGAGTGGATGTTGATGTTACAGCAGCAACATTCTATAAGAAGTAATGAAGAATATGAAACTGTAGAACCAATTCAAACATGTATACATTTTGCAAACAAGTGACTATCAAACCTTTGCCACATTAGCAGCACAAGCCAAAGGAAGAAAAAGGTGTGGGACTGCTGCAGTTGCCAACTCCACCGCAGCACCCAATTCCATGAGAAGGTCCCCCGCAAATCGCAACTATAATGCATTGTTAAGTCAGCTACCACCCTGTAAGAACTGCCTGTGCAATTAACTGAAAATTGAGCAACTGTACCTGTTTTAGATCATAATCAAATTTCTTTCCTTGTCGTGCATAAAGCATTTTTCCAACACGACCGGCACCATCCTGCAAATATTAGATAACATGATGAATTTACACCCACAATTTATATGCTACCTTGGTATAAAGGCTTGTTTGGTTTATGATCGCACGGATAGTGCAAAAATCCATAAAGCGGAAACCCAACTGATTTGTGTATTAAGGCTTTTTTGTGACACAGACACACAAACACAACATGTTTGTATATTTTTGTAAATGGGTGGATGGATGCATGCTTGCATGTGGGATTCGAGACTCAAGAACAATGTGAGCACTTAAGACATTTTCTTTTGCAATTGCTTCTGGATGCAAGAGAAAATCTTTTAGATGGTAGCAGCATGAAACTCTAGAAAGTAATTGAATCAGAAGCATAACTATTTATGCAGATGTGGGGCTTGATACACACCCCATCCTTGTACTTGATCAATTTGATTAGTTGAGTTCCTCGAATAAAAATTTTGTGCATAAGTCACACTATGTTTTATTCCTTTTACAATCAGGACATTCCATTTAAGACATCGAGTAGGTGATGAATGACACGGTAAATGTGTGAAATCTGCCATTGTTACCAAGTTTGACCTGATATAGTCCCTCACAAAAAACAATTACATGAGAAAACTAAACAAATCAATTTTTTTTAACTTGATCACAAATAAAAACATGATTTAATTAAAAAATAAAACCTAAATCTAATTAGAATGTAAAAAACAAAAAAAAAACCTGCTTTTTTTTCTACAACTGGATTCTCTCTCTCTGCAATATCTACAATAACCTCAAATCACTGATCTTTCTCTTTGTGTCTCTCCTTAATCCATAGATTACCCTATCCCTTCCATGAAAAAAACAAAGAATCCCTAAATCTTTACGAACACCTAATCAATCCAAGAAACACCACGTCCTTTCTTTAACTCCCCACCATCCCCTCTGCCGCTGCCGACTTGGCACTCCCAATGTTGGCACCCTATACATGATCTCTCTCTTGCCTCACCAAGTTCTCTAATCCTTCTCTAATCTCATCTGGTGTTGATGTTGATGTTGAGATTTAGCTTCTGGTTTCAGTGATTCTTTCAGTTTTTTTATTGTCTCTGAATTTTGTTGTTTGATCATTGTTGTTTGATCAGGTGGGACCTATTTTAGCTTTATTTGGAAAATCAATCACATGGGCTTATAGTGATAGTATCAGCTGTGTAGATTTCGATGCAGGAAAGGGGACTTTAATCTTGTAGTTTCTAAATTCAATTTGAAGATGACTTCTACACTTTGACAGCTTGCTTAGGTTTTAATCTTATGGTGATAAGATTAGTAACATGAGCTTATAGTGATAATATTAGTTGTAACTTCTCATCCTTAATTTGTTTTTCTTTAATCCCATGCCCTATCAAGCACTATTACAATTACTACATCTTTGATGAATGTTGTAGTGGATAGCCACTTTCTACCACTCATTTATAATTCCCGTGGATGAAGCAATTCTACAAGGTAAATCTAGGCTTGGCATGCATTGTCGGCCATTCATGCACCTTAGAAATTGCTGCTTGGCAAGATAATTGAGCATTTTTAAATTGTTTTGAAAATCATGAGTCTGTGCATAGGCCCCATCGAACATCAAAATTCAAAAAGACATCTTTATGAATAAGTCCATTTTATTAAGAAACAATAAGGCGCAATTGGCAATCCCTGTTACTATTAAGGCATACAACCAGTTAGACTGCCACAACAAATCTCTAATTGCAACTAAAAGCAAGATTCAAAATTATAAATTTAGTGTGTGAAACCTTGTCATACATAACTAATAAATGACAAACAAAAAAACAAAAGCAAAATGACATAAAAAATACTTGCTTTTTGCGAAATGTATAACTATAACCCTTACCTTGAGAATCCAATTGATAGCGACAGCCCCAGGAATAGCTTGGCTCTTAGAGACTCCAACTGAATTCAAAAGGGTTTTCGTTGTGAAAACTCCCATCGCTCCGCCAAAGAAATGCTGCAATAAAAGCAGAGCAAAAAAGTAGTTAAGTATATTGCCCCTCCCCCTAAAACCAAGCCAGCCCTAACCCCAGCCTCGAAACAAACGCACGCATACCTTCAAAGCTCTCCAAGTCATGTATGGCACATAGGATGGAATAACACTATCAGGAAAACCTTCAGGGACTACATAGGATCTAATGAATCCCATCAATTCCTGCACCATTAAATCACTTCATGATAAAAATCCACAATTTCTTTAACAATAATAAATAATTCATCAAATAAAATCCAGAAACCTCAACGGGAGCTTGCGGAGTCTGCAATCCAACGGCGCGAATAGAATTCTTCTTGAACCGTCCAGAGGCGTCTCTCTCAGCGACATACTTCCATCTCCGGCCATCAATTTCCTCACAACAAATCAATCTCAAGGTGGAACCGAGAAATTCGTCTTCTAGAAGAGCCGATTGAGAGAGTGTGGGTGGATTGGCAGGAGGAGAGGGAGAGGGAGAAGAAGCCAAGTTAGCGCTTATACGCAGCGTTTCACGGACAAGACGACGCGCTTCTTGTGAGGAAGTGGTAGACGTGGTTAGGCTTTGCGCCGTGTGATTCGGCGATTGCTTCATTTTGATCGGAGGCATTGAAGATATGGTGTCGTTTTGTGTTGTGGGGGCGTGAAGATGGTAAGGGGGTGGGATTTATTGAGAGGAGAGGGCTTTGGAATTAACGGGAAAAGGAGAGAGGAAACGGGTGCCATTTAACATAGGCAGGTGGCCTGTCCCTACACGGAAGAAGATTACAATTGGCAACCACCAAGGGGAAAACTGAAGTGCGTGTTCGGGATTGTCGTGACTCGTGAAGTTACTGTTAGAAAATGTCGGTTATTTCTTAAAATATTTTTTTGTTTTAAAAATAATTAAAAATAATATTTTATTATTTTTAAAAGATTGTTTTTAATATTAACCTATTAAAACAATTGAAAAACACACAAGTAAAAAAACCTTCAAGTAAAAAAATCAGGAGACATAGTTTTAACTACAAAAACAAATACCATCAAAATTTATTGCTTTCCAAAATTAAGATAGCTATAAAGTATTGAATTGATATTTTTATGATTTTGATATGTTAATATTAAAAATTAAAAAAAAATATTTTAATATATATTTAAATAAAAAATATTTTTAAAAATAACATTTATTAAACTTTAGTGGTGTAGGGCAACCGCATTTTGATTTAATTATATATTTGACAGTATTTAGTTAATTAATAATTATTTATATATATCCAACTAAAAACTCTTTTTAAACTTTTAATTAAGAAAATACTATAATTTATAATATTTTAAAAACTTAAGAACTACCATAATACAATCACAAACTAAATAAAATAAAGCTTTTCAACCAAAACGAAGAAGAATAGCGTAAACAGATGGGCTCTACGAAGGATGCCACTAGCCTTAGAAATTAACTAGTTAGATGATTGTGCGATGTCGCGGGTTAAATTTTTTTACATAGAAAATATTAAAAAAAATTAAGATTTAAAAGTGTTAGGTTTTTTTGCAAAACTATACCCAAAAGTCTTGGGTTTAGCTGCAACGTCTGACTCAAGAGTAATATTTATAATATTAATAATAGCATTAAACTTGCATGATCCAAGTTTAAGTGGGTTTGGCTGCAATACCGGACCCAATAATCTTGGATGTAGGTCTGGCTGCAAGGTCGTATCATAAAAGTATGATAATTAAATAGATTAAGTAAAAAGAAAAAAACATAGAAAAAAAACCAACATGAAGAAAATGACTAATGAAGAAAAAGAAAAAAAAATCCGAATTAACTGGGTTAACTCTTCAAATCAAGTAAACTCGTCAAACATTGGATCTGTGTCGTGAAAGTTTGATAACTAAATAGAAGAAAAAAATTGACGAGTTACCCCAAAATTAACTGGACTAACCCGTGAAACCTGGGATCCATGTCATAAAAGTCCGATAATTAAATAGAAAAAATTTAATATTAAGAAAGTAAATTAAAAAAAAGTAATTAAAAAAGAAAAAAGCCATAAAAAAATTAAAGGCATCAGCTTTTTCATTGTGGACTGCATTGTGCAGTCCACAATAAAATGCTTAAAAAGGAAAAGAAATGGGAAAGGCTGAGTAGTTTTAGTATATTTCTAATCTTTAACAACGAGAAATGGTCACGAGCCGGGTAAAAAAAATTTATAGTGTCAAGGTGGTTCAGTATTTTTAAAGAATCAAGAAAATATAAAATCTAGATTGTTAACTTAACATGGTTAAACAAGCAAAGATAATTTAATAATACAATTTAAAAAATACATCATAAACAACACGAACAACAACAAAACAATAATTAACTATAAAAAAATAATTTGTCAATATCATACTCGAGATGAAAAGAAAAAAAAATGTTAGAGAATTACTATTGCTTTTCCGTAAACACCGCTCAATCATTAGAAAGAACTTTTTTAAGACGGTTCAAGCTTCATTACAAAAGGCTCCATCACGACATCAAAGCAATAATCTAAAAAGCAAACTAAATAAAATAACATGATAAGAACATCTCATGTTTATATTCAATCAATTAATTTAATATAATTGAAAAGCAATATTTTTTTTAAAGGTAAATTTAACAGGGACATAATAAAAAAAAAAAGACTCAAGATAACTAAGGTCATCATCAAAATTAGTGGAAAATCCTATAGAAAACAAAAAAAAATAAAGGAGTTCAATCATCGATTAAAAAAATATTAAGGGATAAAAATAGAAAAAAAAACTTAAAAACATGGAAAAAATGAGCAAACCCGGGTGAATTTCCTAGAACTCAATCAATTTCCCAGAAACACAACCTATAAAATTCTAGACTTGGGTTCAATCAAGAAGTTCAATTTCTAAATCAAATTCATAAAAACAAATATAAATTAATATAATGGAGACCAAATCTAAAAGATGAAAAAAATTAAAGGGGGTGAAATTGAAAAAAAAATCAAATTTCATAAATAATCTCAAATAAAATAAATAGTAATCAAAAGAACATGGATCAAATGTGAAGAAATATCAAATTAAATGGTTACTTTTAAACCTTGCAGGGTCAATAAAAAATCAAGAAGAAGAGAAAAAAAAATGAAAAAAGGGTCGCATGTGCCAAAACAGAAGTCCGTCTAGAACACATGCCGCACCATGATAAAAATGAAGTTAAGACGAATCGAACGTTGCATTAGAAGCCACCGTATGACCATCACATGACATCTCATACGTCGCCTAAAAGGTATAGAGAAAATCCATATGCTAGCGCGTGCAACACACTTACCAGCCATGTGTTTTTTAACAATATTTATATTAAATCAATCACCGAAGCCTTCAGTCAACATGATTATTACATTAAAAAGAAATAATATAAAAGGACACAAAAACCATGTGAAATTAAGCTTTTAAAAAATTGCTTTAAGGTCAAATGAGTTATTTCACTGTTTAAAATATGATAAAGCCCCTTTTAAAATGATTAAGTAATTTTATTATACTAAAAAACTGTATAGAGACCTTTTTAAAATGATTAAGTAATTTTATTATACTAAAAAACTGTATAGAGACCTTTTTGCCCCTGTTCAATTTGTAAATAATTTTTTTTATAATTAAAGAAAAACATCTTTAAGATTTTGGAGTGAATAACAAAATTAACACTTCACTATTTTTATCTACAGTACGGTACATGACCTCGTAGGTCACGGTGCACACACTACGCACTTATAGTTTTTTTTCTTTTTAATTTGATTCAATTGTATCTAATTTATCTTTAAATATATTATAATTTATTTTTTGTTAAAAAACATTTTTATTCAAATTTATTTTTTCAATATCATGACAGATTTGAGTTACTCGTTTGATGATATTTTCATGAATTTGTATAGGAATGTCTAAAAAGAGATAGCTTGGAAAATAATCTAAAATACAGAAACAGATTAGAAGCAATTCCATTTGACGGTGTATATTAGAAATTAGAAAGAGCATACCAAGCTAATTCGGTGTGATATTGGTTACATGATAATTAATAAGGGTAAAATTGTAAATTCCAACAACTAGATTCTTCTCTAGAGGTGAAATTATGTACTAATATTTTCTTATTTGATATTAAAAATATTTTTATACCAATTTAAATTTTAATCAAAACTAAATTCCTTCTTTGCAAATCTTTTATATTATCTTTTGCAAATCTTTTATATTATCTTCCTATATTAAAAAAATATTTTTTTTTGTATATTGTTTTTCATCGAAGTAAAAAAAAAATATCAATAAAATTAGTTGCTGGCTGTTTAAATTTTAACAGGATTACTTGGTAGGCTAGCTGTAATCAATTTAAATATTATTCTTTAACTTAATAAATTAATTAATAATTAACTTAGTAAACAAAATTAAATTAACAATATAACTAACTCCTTGGTTATATTTTTTTAATTTTAATTTTTTCTCCAATTCTACCATTTAAAAAAAATTAAATACAAAAAAATATGGTTGAAAATTGAAAGAAAAAGGATTCTTTTATTATTTTTAGATGAATACCAAACTAATTTTTTATTTGTTTCTCTTAAAAATAGTGTTTGAAAGTATGGTAATAATTACTTTTTAAAATATTTTTTATTTAAAAATACATGAAAATAATATATATATATATATTATTATTATTATTTTAATATTAGTATATAAAAAAATACAATTTCAAATAAAAAAATAATGAATTCTATCACAAAAATATACAGCAAAAACAAACGGTCCCCGGTAAACAAGAGAGCCACACAGCTGTAAAGCAAAGAGCATCTTGCTCCTGCTGACGTGGGAACGGCTGGGGTTACAGGGACTGGATACAGTCGACACGTGGGACACTGCATCTAACGTCTCTCTGATTCAAGATCAGTCCACGTGTTAAAGGCAACTTGGATTCACAAAAACCTGTCCTGTCTGTGGTGTCCGAGCTTCCTTCCATCTTGCGCACGTGGACGCGCAACGCGACAAATTAATCCACTTTTTCGATGAAATCAAAGCAAGAGATGCGAGACACTGAACCTGTCGGAGGAAGTTAAGTACGATCAATCATTTATTTTTAATTGAAAAAAATAGGTTAATCTTGTCCTTGTCATATCAAATTAGTTATTGGAAAGTGTTTTTACAGAAAACAAAAATTCAATTTATTTTTATTTTTATATTATTTTAATGTGTTTAAATAAAAAAATAAAAAAATATTATTTCAATCTATTTTAAAAAAATACATTTTAAAAAATAATTATTATTACACTACCAAACAAATAAAAATTATTAATACAGAAATCTAGAAATTTGTTTGATGAAAAAGAAAATATAAAATAAATTTATTTAGATAATCTACGTTAATCACCGTTGTTTTATTTATTCACAGTAATGATGATAAGTTGATAACACTTTTGCCTAATGCTGGCTAGGAAAATTTACTCTTGTTTTTTTTTTTTTTTTTTTCTAGTTGCGTGGATGAAAAATTATTTTATTTTTTCATTCATATAAAAATAAGATTCGCTATAATAGCTAGAGTTTCATTTTTATGCAAGTGAAAAGTAGCAAATAAATATCTATCTAATAACCTCTGCATATATAATCCAATTCATGAATTAAAAAAAAATAAAAATTTAAAATGCATGAAAATTCATTGTTCAAGTAGACGTAATTCACCACAATAATATAGTTACCGTTTTGCTTTCTCAATAAAAAATCAATGGTATTAATGCTAGGGTATAATGATATTTTTCAAATATTCATAAATTATTATTAGATAAATTGGGGATAATAAGTTTTTTTATCTTTCAAATATACAGTATAATAATTATATTATTCTAAAAAATAAAATATTTAAAAATATTGCACGAGAACAATTCAATTTTTTCACATTTTAAATGCACAATATAAAGACAAAAAACAAGCGAAAATAATAAACTTGCATCCATGAGCTTATTCATCTTTTTTTTTCCCTTTTGTAATAAGCAAGTTGAGAGGGAGGTGATTTAGTCTTTTGAATAATGTAAATATTATTAAAAAATTATCGGTGTCTGTGAGGCACGTGCTAGCAAGCGAGCCACACTCATGCTTTTCGAGCGGCGTGTGTAGTGTCACGCTACCTCCAAACTCTGCATTCTAGGGAGACATTGTAGACGCCTTGACGTCCTCTTTCCAATGGTGCTATGTGTGTGCATGGCATAGCCATGGTTCGGCTCGAATGAATTTATTTTCTTCTCCGTCCTCTTTTCTCTCGCCAAAATATTAAGGTGTCATCTAATTTGTTTTTAGTTTTCAATTTGTCCTCATTTTTTTGATTTTTATCTATTTTTATTGATTTTTTTTTAATTTTGCCCCTCATTATTTATTTTCGTTTAAATTTTATATCAAATTTGGTTCTCATTGTTTTGATTGTTATTTTTTTTTATCTTTAATCATTTTCCTAATTGAATTTTATTTTCAATTTTATTCCTCAATATTTGATTTCAAATTAATTTTTATTTGAAACTTAGTTTTCATTCTTTTAATTATTATTTTTTTTGTTTTGGATCATTTTTTATTGTATTTTTTCCTCAACTTCATCCCTTAATATTTTGATTATTTGGAATTTTGCCCTGTTATTTTTAGAGTTTATTTTCTATAGGATTAGTCTCATATTCATGATTAGGCTCGCAAACTTTGAAGATTAACACGGGTTGATTTTGGTCTTTTTTTTAGGTAATTTTTTAAATTGTATTTTTTTAATTTCATCATTTAACATTGATTTATTGAGAATTGGTTTTTATATTTTTTTTTCTCGATCTCTTTTCAATAGGGTTACCTCAATCTTATATCCATGGTCATAGAGTTAACGGGTTGACTTAAATATTTTTTTTCATTTTTTTAATTACTTTTTTAGTTCTGCCCTTTAACATTGTTTGATAATTGAGCTTCATAGTTTTATTTAGTTTGTGTTTAATAGGGTTACTCTGGTGTCACAAGTAGGTCGCATATTTGGCATGCTGACCCGGATGGGCTCAAGTTAAGTTTTATGGCCTTTTTTACGTTGTCATTTTTTTTGTAAGTTCATTTATTATTTTGACTTTTTTTGTTCATATTATCTAAATTAGTTGAGCTTATTAAACGCAACCAAGTCAACGACCTTCTTTTCTATGAATGCTTGCATCGCCTTAACATTGTTTTTTATATTGAAAAATTTTTAGGTCGGTTTGTGACGTGATGTAGATCTTATTTTCTGGTATAACTAAACGAGGAAGGTGAAAATTATGATTAAAAGTTATGATATTAACTAAAATGAAATAGAAATTGATGATATTGACTTGAATAGTGAAGAAGATTGCTTAATTGATTGGGATCGAAAAATTTAAAAAATTATATCGAAGTATGAAGCTTACAACCGTAAAACGAACCTAAAACCCTACTATTTTGGATCAGAGGGTCAAGCATTGATCAACCATGATCAAACCTTGATCAAAATTCTAGTTTGAAATCCTATAAATACTCTATGAAAAATCAAGACAGGGAGAGGAGAAGTGTAAACCCCAAGAATAAACTTTTACAAAAAAAAAAAACTTAATGGGGTGATTAGGTAATTATGGACCGACTAATAAAGTCGGGTTTATTCCTACTTATAAAAATGATGGATTTGGTGGACAGGTTGGCCAAGATACATGTGAATGAGGTGATTAGACTTCATAGTTCATAGGGTGCCAATATCAATCATTTTAGATTGGAATCCAAGGTTCACATCAAGGTTATGACAAAGCTTACAACGTAAACCTAAGTATAACATTCTAATCTCAGGCGGATGGTTAATCTGAAAGAATTATCCAGACACGTGAAGATTTTCTAAGGTCATGTATGTTGGAGTTTAGTGGAAGTTAAGAAGACCTATTGCCATCAGTGGAGTTTACATACAATAATAGCTATCAAACTTTTATTGGTATGACTCCATACGAAGCATTGTATGAAAGGAAATGTCGTACCCCAATCAACTGGGATGAAGTAGGGGAAAAGAAACTCCTAGGACTTGAAAGAGTACAAATGACGACTGATAAAGTGAAGACAATCAGGCAAAGAATGAAGAAAGCTCAAGATAGACATGAAAGTTATACGGACAATCAGAGGAGACCCTTGGAATTCCAAACGGGAGATAAAGTATTTTTAAAAGTGGCACCTTGAAAGGGCATTATTCAGTTTGGAATGAAGGGGAAACTTGCCCCGAGATACATTGACCCTTTTAAAATTATAGAAAGGATAGGGCTAGTTGCTTATAGGTTGGAACTACCTGCACTTTTGGACAAGATTCACAATGTATTCTATGTGTCCTTATTATGGAAAGCAAAGATGGATCCCTTGCGAGTGTTACCACTAGTTTGCGAGTGTTACCGTTAGTTCGTATTTAAGTAAGAGAGGATTTGACATTTGAGACAAAACTAGTCAAGATCATGGACTGGAGTGAAAAAG
>Ga0325411_1002053_pt1 | contig 22603 bp, 10 predicted proteins | sample PopdelMetagenome_13_FD_206181 | JGI IMG/M metagenome (GOLD analysis project Ga0325411, IMG submission 206181) | Populus deltoides microbial communities from Bellville, Georgia, United States - Xylem-PdIQD-R4 | ecosystem: Host-associated > Plants > Phyllosphere > Stem > Wood/Secondary xylem... | reverse complement strand
CTTATAAGTGGACGGATTAATCTTTTGCACCTATAAATATTGCCAGAGGCTGTTTCTCAGGACTGTGATGGGAAGAACCTCTGCCAAAAACCACCTATAAATATTGCCAGAGGCTGTTATGGAGTCTTTATATGCATGTCTTGCCTGTTTTGTTTACGTGAAAATGGCAAGCCTCTCCTTCCTTCCATGTCACATTAACAAAAATCCAAAAACCTAAATGAGATGAGTACTGTGCAAAAAAGTTTTTGCACTTCTCAACAAAAAACCAATTACCTTTCTTATGGTGGCAACACGGTTTTTTTTTTCTTGTAACTCCTTGATTATTATTATATTGATTTAAATAAATTTATTTTTTTTAATATATTAAAATGATTTAAATGCTCTTCAAAGCAATAAAGAAAAAACTAAACTAATTTTTAGAGGCATTTTAGTATTTTTTTTCTCTTTTCAAGTGTTTTTGTCTTTTCAATTTGATATTATTTTTGTTATAATCAAGCTCACTTTCACGTGAATTGATAATTTATTTAAAATAAATATTATTAAAAGAAGCATGGATGACTCCCACGCCTTTTGATCACCACATGCGGCATCGTTTAGTGGTTATACGCCACCTTTCATAGCAGCGTTGGAAGCATCCCGACGCGGTTTTCATGGTGGTCATGGCGATTGGGCTTCGTTGAACTTTTTTATTCTCCTTTTACTTTTATCTCTTATATCCTTGTCAAAATACAAAGATGTTGGTAATTTATTTTTTGTATCCAATTTGATCCTTACTTTTTTATTTATATTTGTTTTGTTTTTTATTTGGTTTTTTATTTTTTTTTCAATTTTATCCATCGTCATTTGATTTCACATAGTTTATAAATCAAATTTATTCCACATTCTTTTGATTATTTTTTTAGCCTTTTTCTAATTAGATTTTGTTCTTAATTTCATTATTCAATATTTTATTGATTGAGAATCTTGCTTCATTAATTTTTTAGACTCATGTTCTAAGTCATGAGTTTTGAAAGTTAACACGGGTTGATTTTAGTCTTTTTTTAGGTCCTTTTTATTTTTTTTATTTTCATCATTCAACATTTGATATATTAGAAATTGTCCTTCATGCTCTATTTTTCACTTTTATTTTTATGAGTTCATTCCAATTTCATGTCCATGATCGTTGGGTTAGTAAATTAAACCAGTTGACTTGAATTTTTTTGTTACTTTTCTAAAATTAATTTTTTTCAGTTTCACTTTTTAATATTAAATTATTTGATAATTAAGATCAATAATTTTATTCAATTTATTTTTAATAAAATTGTCTTAGCATCACGACCAAGTTCATATTTAAGATGCTATCCATTTGTATAGCTCCGAATGGTACTTTTCCAAGAAATTACTCTCACAAAAGACTTGAACCATGAAAGTTAATGTCAAAGCAAACTTAGTGGACAAAAATTACCTTCCAAAAAATTGTCGTAATGCAAGTTTTCATGCCAAAGAGGTGACAGGTAGCGTTCAAACCAAGTCCTTCCAACGTGAGAGAGAGACTAGGGATCAAATTAGGCAATTGAACAAACATGCAACCCTGATACTGTGTTGTCAGCACCTTTTATTAAAAACAAATTGCCTTGGATTCCTTGCAATTTCTTTTTATCCCTTTATTATAAAGAAACTCTGAAATGTATGGGTTTTCACTATAGTAATTTACATTGAAAATCTCATTTTATCCTTTTAAAAACCATCAAATTAACTAGTTATTTTGGGGTAAAATATTTTTTTATAAGGATACATTGGTCATTATTAAATTCAAGGGGTCAAATTGATTTTTTTACATTATTTGAGAACCGTGCAATGACTAAAATAACCTATCAAGCAAAAAATAATACAGATGGTTTTTTTGTCTTTTACTCTTTTTTTTTTATATTCATAAAAAAGGTGCTTTTTATGCATAATGAAATTACTTAACTATCATCGAGATCAAAAAATTTAAAGCTTTTTTACAAGGGTTTTTTATCTTTTACATTTGTTTTTTTTACACTCGTGTTGACTAAGGAATAATTTGATCTTTTTAAAATATAAAATATTAATAAAAAAAATGGTTAGTGTGTGTCACTCACATGCCAATAAGTGGACATTGGTCGCGTCATATGGACAACGCATGTTGGGTCATGTGGTGTTGAAAGCATGTTGACACCATCTTCCTAGTGATATGATGCGTATGTAATGTGGCACAATGTTTGGCTCTGGTGAGCTTTTTTCTTCTTCTTCTTCTTCTTTTATCTCTCTTTTTTTTTGTCAAAGTATGAAGGTGTCGTATCATTTATTTTTTATATTTAATTTGGTCCTTATTTTTTTTTATTATTGATTTTGTTTTTCAATTTTCCCCATCATCATTGGTTTTTATAGGTTCCTTTGTAAAATTGATTTATTTTTCAGTTTCATCCTTCAACATTTGATTTTTTAGAATTGGTCTTCATGCTTGTTTTTTTCAATTTCTTTTTTGTGGAGTTATCTCAATCTTATGCTCATGATCGTAGAGTTAGCGAGTTAACTCATATCTATTTTTTCTTTTATTTTTCTAAATTAATTTTTTTTTAATTTCATCATTCAATATATTTTTATTGAGAATTTTTCGTCGTTGTTTTTTTAGGTATGCCTTCTATACAGTCAATCTCGGCCTCATGACCACGGTTACAAGTTTTGAATGTTAACATGAGTTAACTTTGATTTTTTTTTCTAGGTTTTTTTTTTCAACTTCATCCTTCAATATTTGATTTTTTAGAATTGATTTTCATGCTTTTGTTTTTATTTTCCTTTATATAGAGCTATCCTAATCTTGTTTTTATGGTCGCGGGGTTAGCGGGTTGACTAATATCTTTTTTTCATTGCTTTTGGTTTTTTTTTTTTTTGTTTCATCATTCAACATTGAGTTGTTTGATAGTTAAGTTTTTTAGTTTTATTAAATTTGTTTTTTTTTAATGATTTGTTTTATCTTTATTGGCAAAGATAATTGTTTAATTAAATAAAAATTTTATTCTAAAAAAAAAAATTATTAAACGCAAGTGCATAGCTCATGTTACAAGATCAAATATTTTAATCTTAATTATATTTTGATCAAATATCAATTTATTTAATTAAATATGTGTATAGGTATTTTGATTTATGATTGAAATTTTTTTTATATAAAAAAACACATTAGAAAAGTTTGTATATTTATTTTTTTACTGAAAAAAAAATTACTCGACTTGTGCCGAAACACAAATCAAATAATTAGTTTCGACAATTATGCACCTTAGTCCAAAACTTAATTTTCTTTACATATCAATCCATGGGAAAACAACATAGGATAAATAAAAAAAAAATTGACCACACTCCAACAATAAAAAAATCATTCTTGGAGTCAATAAATTCAATTTTTTTAGAGGAGTTCAGTGACAATGTTTCTTGGTAAACATGCTTAAAAAGTAGATTGAGCTCTTATAGAGTTTTTAAATTTGATTGTTTTTACTATTTTAAGTGATTTTTTGGTGATTTAGATTTGAAAATGAGTTTATCAAGGTTGTTGGGGTATTTTCAGGTGAAAGGAGTTGGAAAATGAGTTTTTAGCATCCAAAAACTTGGACTCTAATTTTTCAACTATCTCCATTGTGTTCAAGGAGCTAGGTCAAGAGATCTCTGTGCTAACCTTTGAGATTAATAATGTTGCCAAAGAGTTTCTTATAACAACACACTAGCAATATTCTTATGTTTTTTTAATATATTTGCGTAGGAATTTTTTTTTTAAATCAAGATATGCTTTTATGATTATGTCAAGATGTTGTCCAACAAAATAAAATTTCTAATACAAAATTACCAAAAACAATTGATCACGTTAATAGATAAAGAGGTTTTATATAGCACAATTGTTTTTAATGTTTGTTCTTATTGTTTTTTATTTATTTATTAAATGAATAACACCGAAGAATAAAAAGAATTAGAGGTAACAAATATTAATAAAAAAATAAAAGGCATGCTAGCAATTTTTTTTTTCAATAAAATCTAAATTATTACTCTTTTTATAGATAAAAAAATGTCGCTATATAAATAAATAAACTAAACTTTAAAAGCTCACTGTAGAACATGGCCAGTTGTCTTGATCTAGTCTTTTGTTAATATTAATCTCTTTTCAAAATTTATTTGCACATAGAAACATCGATCATGCTTCAAATTTTGAATTTACAATAGAATTTTTCTTACATTGACGTTGGTTACACATTTTTTTTTATATCAAATCCACAGCAAATCGAGACCAGCAAACTAGCAATAACTAATGAAGGGCTTGGTTTCACAGCCAAGAAGGACGCTATTTCCCCCCTGAATTTGCCTAAAATATGATCTCTCAGAGGCATTGAAAGAAAACTCACAAAAGAAAACTCACAAATTGCATTATTTATTAAGAAAAATGTCGCAGGTAACGCCAACACCTCCAACTTTATCATCACTGTTGTATTCAATTTCACGCCTACATTTTCTCAACTATTATATATCATCGGGTTTGTGCATCTATGCATCAAGTTCACAGTCAAAGTCTGATTCTCTCCATAACACGATCTGGAGAAAAATGCCGAGGTTTCAAGTAGTCAAACACCATGATCTCAAAAACAAGCTGTCCTTCTCATGTTGCTCACAAAGGTCAGGCATCTTCAACAACTCCTTGCATGTTTTGTATCTTGTCTCATGCCAGAGTTTCTCGCGGAGAACTTCAGAAAGATCGGATGCAAATTTTTTGTTCGAGATAGTTACATAGTCAGAGAAATCTCGGGGTGAATAGGATCAGTTCTTAACCAAATTATCATACTCAACAGACAACCAACCAAACGATAATCACATATTAGCAACTACAAATCGAGATTTGTTTAACTTTTCATTGAATACATTCTCAATTGTCTTTCAAGAAAAGATCTTTCTTACCACTAACATCTTCTACTGGGTCGAGAGCATGGGAGCCGAGAGAGGGGAAATTTGAGTTCTTGGGAACAAAAATGGTGTCTTTAAATTCTATAATCATTATATATACAGTCCCATAATCTGAGATCAAAAGTTCAAATTGCTAGTACATGAAAAGATGAGTTAAATAGAGCAACAAGAAAATGTCAGCAATTGCCCATTTCAAGTCGCCAACAAAAAGGTTTCCATTACACTATTTTCCTATGAGCATGAACAGACCAAATACATATTCCATGGGCCGTAATCAGATATTATTGCAAAAGACAATTCTTTCTCCATTCTATTGCTGCCAGTCCTAAGAAATACGTATCATTGTAAAATTCAAGGGCAAAAAATGAACACAAAGGCCAACACATACCAGTGAGATATCCTGAAAGCCACCAATTACAGCAGCTGCAGATCATCGGATTCTTTAGTATCTGAGAAAACCCAGTGCCATTTTAACTTCAATAATACTAAACTAGCACATACTAAACCAAAATTGCACCAGAAAAATAAGAACTTTCCCACACTTCAATACCCTCAACATTTTCCCTACTAACAAACAACCTATCTCCGCCACCTTCAATTTTCCTTATCACCCCTCTGTTTGAATCCTCTACTTTATCCACAAAATTTCTCCTATACAACCCCTCTCCAACTCCGTTATTCTCTTTTGACCAAACCTCTAAACTCCCATCTCTTCCTACAAAAACCTGGCTCTTGTAACAATGTAGCACACTATTACTGGCACCACCAATAAATCTCATGCTAGGGTTCTTCTCGTTAATATAGACCCACGGATCATCCCCTAACTTGCGCAAATCTGCCACCGCTAAATCACCAGACTTCGAGCAGACTTTAAACAACGTCAACCCACCCACGTCAACGTCCACGTCCGCAAACGAATCTCCGAACCTGCTGCTTCGTCCCGAACCTGGCTCACTCGTCTCCCAAATCACCTCCCCATTCCGTGGGTCCCACATTCTAATATATCCTGAATAACCAAACGCCCCACATGTAACCGCCGATCCGATTAATGCGCCGGTCTCCGGAAGCCACGTCAGCTTCCCGGGGACGGTGTTCTTGGAAGCGCCCCCCGATTGTCTCGTGATCTCTGATGAGATCTGAAGCGTTGATTTGTCTATTGATAGTATGCAGTTCTCTCTGTGTGGACAGTCAAAGGAGGCAAAGATTTGACTTGATGAGTCAGCGATTGAGCTGACTCGCGCTTTGTAGATTCTCGGATCGGTCGAGTCAGTCCAGTGAATTGACTCGATGTAACGTGCGGTGGAGAAATTGTAGAAATGGATCCCCGCGGCGGATTCTGAACCGACGGCGGCGACATCGGGCCATACGTGGCGGATAGAGGTAATATCTTCAAGGTGCGTACGGACTGTGGAGAGGTGGGTTAGGTTGTGATCGTAGAAGGAGATTTGGCCGCCGTGAGCAGTGCAGACAGAGCCGTCGTCTGTGGCCGCGGTGAATGAGGATACGAGGCCGTCAGAGGCGGGGCAGATGGTGGAGACGATTGAAGCATCAATTCCAGAGAGAGGAGGAGGAGAGATGGCGTCGCGGATGTGCGAATCAATGCCGTAGTAGAGAGCCTCGTCGGCGAGTTCTTGCTTAGAGAAACGGCGTGCAGTGGAGGGGAGACGGTTGGAGCGGAGTAGAGAAAGGAGGACGGAGAAAATCTCCGGGTCTCGGTCAATGAAAATCGGGTCATGGCCAGGTCGGGTCGAGAGAGTGGATAAGAGTGAATCCGGACCACCCGATTGGAGCGTGGATATTGTGGTTTCAAAAAGCTTGCCTCCAACGTTGAGCTTGATACGATCGCTGGGGAGGGTGTTAGCGGTAGAATTGGAAATTTCGTTTTCCATATATGAGAGAGGTTGACAACAGTAGAGGAGGAGGAGGAGGAGGGCGGGTCTGGGGAGGGAAGAGATGGAAGGCTGAGTAGGAATTGACTGAAATGCCCTTGCTGACGGCTCCGTTGCCTGTAAGGAATGATGAAGTGATAAATGGATGGTTTATTGGAGTTTTATAACATATTTTGATAAACCAGATAAAGTACAAAAATGAGAACATATTTAGGCGAAAAGAACTTGTAAAAGGGTTAATTACTATGATGGTGTGTCCTCAACAGCTAATTATCCATAACTAGTCATGCCCGAATTTAATTTTAAAATATTTACTTATTAGTTTTTTTTTTTATATCAAACATATATTTTAAATAATATAATAAATTAAACTGAAATTTTATAGAAACACATTATACACATAAAATTATATTTTGATGAATTTTCATGTCAAATGGAGTTTAGAAACATATTATTTCAAATAGTTAAAATTATTAAACAAATCTTGTTAAATCTGTTAAATTATACCTTTATGTACTGTTTGAAATATATCTAGAGTTACAGTTGAAATTTTACTGCAATTCAAATTGGGTTAGAAACTAGACATCTCACACTTTCTAAAAATATATGGTTGACCTATTAATTCATCAAGAAAAGAAAGAATAACGTATTTGAAATCATCACTAAAATCTGTCAATAATAAGTGAAAATTGGAGATTTAGGCTATGTGGAGAAATTTTAGCATGAAAACTTTATTTTTATTATTTAATTTAATTTATTTATTTAATGTTGAATAATTATTTTTAATTTGAGTTTATTCAAACTCATTAGATATTGTTTAAGGGTTTATTTCATTATTGGATTTATGTTAGTTGATTGTTAGTTTAGATTCATTTCCTTGCAACTCAAAAGGAATTCATTAAGGTTAGTTAAAGGACGTTATATTATGTTTTTTTTTAGCTACAAATTTCAGCAACAAGTTAAAGAATAAACGTCAGTTTTTTTTGGAAAAATAATCTTTCTTTGCATGGACAAAAATCATGCATTGACTTATCGAAGATTAACTGGTTTCGCGGTATCATTCACATACTTAGAGTTATTATATACAAGGTTGTCTCTAGGTCTAATACTTTTTTCAATACTTATTGTTTTTAGGTACATGCTTACCTTTAGGTAATATTATGTTTTTTTAGCTGTAAATTTCAATAGTAAGTTGAATAATAAACGTGAGTTTTTATTTTATTTGTTTTTAGCAAAATAATCTTTCTTTGCAAGGACAAAAATCATACATTAACTTATCAAAGATTAATTGGCTTCGTGGTATCATTCATATACTTAGAGTTATTATATACAAGGTTATCTCTGGGTCCAAAACTTTTTTCAATACTTATGGTTCTTAAGTATATGCTTACCTCTAGGTCAGGGTTCTATCAAACCTGATTTTTAGCTTTCCGAGTTGTTATCTACTTTATTAAGAGTTGCTTGACCATATGATCAAGAGGTCTGCATCAGTTAGTATCAGAGCTAGGTTCTAAAATCAGGTTATATCCTTTATTTTCTTATTGTTAGTTTTAGCTTCTTTAGCTGTAGTTGTCTTTGATTCGATTTTTGATAATTTCGTGTTTAGAGCTTAGTAGTTTGTGACTAGGGTTCTTAAAAAAAAAGAGGCGTTATTTTAGTTTGTTTCTGTCTTAGTATATATCATTATCATAAAAAGTAAAAAACAGAAAATAACCTTCAAAAGTCACTTTTGTTGAATCTGTCACAGTACACAAACATTGGATAATTTGGATCAAACCAATTCATAAAGTTCTAAAATTTTATATACTAGTTCTAGAAGTCCTAATAGCATCCCATATCAAACTTGAGCTCATTCAGAGATCATGTTCTATAGTAACCAAGGTCAGGATTAAAATTTATCGTAACAGGTCATATTCATATCAGAAGGGAATTTAAGTCATACAAATTTAGAAAATTCTCAAAATTTATATACTAGGTTTTAAGGTACTAATAGCATCCCATATAAAATTTAAGGTCATTTGGAGTTATTTTGCTATAAAAACTAAATTTAGGATTGGAATTTGTCATAACAAGTCTAATTCGCATCAACAATTCAAACTTGTTTCGCTTATGTTATTTTTCAATTTTGACTGTATAATGACATCATAATTGATATATTTAGGTGTCATTTAAATTTTTTTATAACCTTTGTATCTGTTTTCTTTCCCATCTTCAAAAACATCATTTTTTCATACAAATTCGCTTGTTACTCTTAAAATTATAATTGTAGTTTCATCTTTGCTTGTTTTCATATTTTTCTTGCTTCCTAAGTCATACACACATATTTGAAAACGTTGCTAAGTCTATTATATTTAGTGTTGAAATCATGTTTGCAAGGGCTGAAGAAAGGTGAGATGAGAGGAAAAAGACACAACGAGCATATTTGAGTGAAACACGAAAGGAATGTAAACACGTGAGAGAGTGCGTGAGGAATATATATTTGTTCTCAACTAAACAATTTTCATATTCAAAGATATTGTAGTCAAGCAATAATATGGCAACACATAGATGAGACAATGGAATTATAACTCAGTTACGCATTATGAATCAGCGTATGGATCAGATGACCAATGAATTTGGAGATAGATTGGATAGGTTGGAGAGGCAATATGCTAATAATCATGGTGGGGTTCAAAATAAGCCTAAGCAAAAAGAACTTAATGTTAGGATGGTTGTTAGGCGAGTTAACACTGATGTGGATGAATTTGTGGCTGATAATGTGGGCATGAGTGATATTGATTTTGAAGATGTTTTCATGGGACATGGGGAGCGTTTTGAACAACAACAAATCATCAGTTTGGAGGAGAAAGATATGGTGATAATTTTAGCTAAAGAGGTAGTTATAGGTATCAGGATTGTAATGTTGAGTTTGGTGGAGATTAGGTACAATTAAGCTGAAAATACTAGCTTTTCATGGGGAGAATGATCTAGAAGTTCATTTAGAATGAAATAAGAAGATAGAGTAGATTTCTTAGTGTCACAATTATCTGAAACCTAAAAAAGTCAAACTTGTTGTGATTGCTTTAATTGAATATACCATTATGTAGTGGGGTTAGTTAATGACAAACTACAAGAGGAATTATGAGAGGTGGGTTGATACTTAGGATGAGATAAAATTCTTTATGAAGAGGAGATTTGTGCCTAGCCACTATTATAGAGACTTGTATCAAAGGTTGCAGAGTTTGAGTCAAGATATAAAGAGTGTTGATAAGTACTTCAAGGAGATAAAACTTACTATGATTTAAGCTAATGTTGAGAACGATAGGGAGGCTACTATGGCTAGATTCATGAATGACCTTAATTGTGATAGAGTTCATATTGTGAAATTGTATCATTATATAAAGTTAAAGAAGATGATGTATATGGTCGTGAAGGTAGAGAAATAACTTAAACAGAAGGGTACCATTCGATAAAGCCAACTATTAGGCCATTCGACATCTTGGAGACCCAATTGGAAGGCTAATATCGGGTGTGGTCTATCACAACTAAATGAGAATGGTAAGGCTGAATACCATAGAAAGAAGAAAGACATCTTAGTTGTTGTTAAAGGTAACAATGTTACTCTTACCTTTTATAATCGTGACATTAAATGTTTTTATTGTTTGGGTTTTGGCCATGTTGCTTCTTAGTGTCCAAATAAAAAGGTCATGTTTATGAAATATAATAATGAGGTTGAGACTGATATAAAGGATGAAGAGAAGAAGATGTCACCATTAGAGGATGTTGATGATGTTTGTGTTGAGTTTCTGGTTGAGGGCGAGACACTTGTGATGAGGAGAGCACTAGATGTGCATGTCAAAGTTGATGATTCAGAAGGTTAGAGGGAAAACATATTTCACATGAGATGTCATGTACAGAATAAGGTATTTAGCATAATTATAAATGATGGTAGTTACACTAATGTAGCTAATACTGAATTGGTAAAAATGTTGAGCTTGCACACTACCAAACATCACATACCTTATAAATTACAGTGCTTGAATGACAGTGGTGTGAAGTGAAAGTGAATAAGCATGTTTTGGTTGCCTTTTCTATTGGTAAATATTGCGATGAGGTGTTATGTGATGTTGTGCCAACGCAAGCTAGTCATTTGTTACTTGGTATACCATGATAATATAATAGGAGAGTTATGCATGATGGAGTGACAAATAGTTATTCCTTTAAGATGAATGGAAGACCTATAACTCTTATAACTTTAACACCTAAGCAAATATATGAGGAGCAACTTAAATTGAAGAAAGGGAAGATTGCTGAAAGGAAAGCTTGTATATCATAAGGACCTTCTTTGCTAACAAAATTCTTCTTGGTTTTGATGTTGATGCTATTCTTTGGTTTGATACTGATTTTTTAATATTATAAGAAGTTTTCCATGATACATATTCAAGGTTGAATCTTTTTTAAGAAGGGGATGATGATACGAACCAAGTTATATTCTAGTTTGGCCTTAAAATGTATGTTAACCAGTTTTGCAATATCAAACATATCTCTCAAACCGTACATCGAATCGAGTTGAAACTTTATAGGAAGATACTAGACATATAGAACCATATCATGGTAATTTTTGAAGTCAAATGAACTTTGGAAACATATTACTTTAGAGAATCGAAGTTACTAAAAGAATCTTATGAATCTGTCAGACTTGATCTTTATGTACTATTTAAGACATATATGGAGCTACAAGTGGAATTGTGGTGCAATTAAAGTTTTTTTTTTTTAGAACTAGACATATCAATCTTTTTAACTATATATGGTAGGCCCAATAATTCACTCGGATGAGATAGAACAATGTGTTACAAGTGAGGACTGAAATCTGCCAAGAATTTGTGAAAATTAGAGATTCGGGCTACATGGAGGAACTTTAACATGAAGACTTTGATTGTATTACCTTTATTTATTTATTTATTTATTTATTAATAATTAATTTTAATTTGGGTTTATTCTGGAACGTTAGATATTGTTTAAGAGTTTATTTTATTATTGAACTTATGTTAGTTGATTACTAGTTTAATCTCATTAGCTTGCAACCTAAAAAAGATTCATTAGGGTTAGTTAGCGGAGACTATATTATTTTTTTTGAGCTAAAACTTTCAGTAGCAAGTTGAAGAATAAACGTGAGTTTTTCTTTTGTTTGTTTGTAGCAAAATAATATTTCTTTACAGGTACAAAAATCGTACACTGACTTATCAAAGATTAATTGGTTTCGTGGTTTCATTTGTATACTTAGAGTTCTTAGATACAAGGTTATCTTTAGGTCCAAGACTTTTTCTAGTACCTTTAGTCCTTAGGTACAGGGTTACCTCTAGATCAAAATTTTATCAAACCTGATTTTTAGCTTTTTGGGTTGTTAACTACTTTGTTGGGGGTATCTTGACCACATGATCAAGAGGTTCGCATCCATTCATTTAGATATTTTATATTATTTTTTAAAAAATACTATACGAATATACTTATCATGTTTCAGAAATCATTAGATTTATGGGACTGTGGCCACGGGCCGAAATATCTTTTTATCAATTAAAAAAGATGTTTAAAAAAAGTAAAATAAAAAAAGGAAAGAGAGAGACATGATTCAAGGTATAGACTTGACTAAGAAAAAAAATGGTATAATTTAATCAAATAATAAAAGAATAGATAACAATAGTAAATGGACCAATTTAAACAAAAAAACAAAATCATAGGAACCTTAAAAAAAGAAGGATTGTTGAAATGAAAAAGGCAATAAAGCTAAAATTCCAGACAATTAAAAGAAAACCAAAATGACATGAGACAACCTTAGTGAGTGTTGTTACCCATTTTTGGGTTCCAAAAAAAAAGAGAAAATACAAATATATATATATATATATATATAAACATTCGGAAGAAATCCAAAAATAATAGGAGCGAGAAAAGAATGTTGGAATTCCGAAAAAGATCAAAATTGGTTGAGGAGGTTCAAAAATGCAAAAGGTTAAAATTTGACAGTATATTTTTGACTGATGAGAGCCCTGTTGACAAAGAAAATTCAAGTTGAGGAAGAAAAGTCTAAAATCAGATGTTTATGGACTCAATCAAATTTTATCTAAGGTTTAATAGAATTTATGGAAAGGTTTGATTGTAAGAAAAATTGATTTTTAAGTCAATTTAGGCTTTTATTGGAAGAAATTAAAGTTCTGGGGTCTAATTATTGAAGTTTATTGGTCAAATCAGGGGCTTAATTGCATAATTATTGAAGTTTGATGGCCAATTAGGGACTTGATTGAAACAATTCGAAACCAAGGAACAAACCGGAAAAGGCACTAAAATCAAGGGATTCAATTACAATTTATCCAGGAGGCTTGATTACAAAATTGTAAAAACATCCAAGGACCAAATCAAAAATATCCATTTTGATCGGAAGACGGCGCCGTTTCAGAGCACTATTTCTTCACCTTTCTTCAATGCCATTTCAGAGCATTATTTCATCACCTTTCTTCAAAGCCGTTTTAGCAGATGGTGGAGCCATTTCAGAAACAAAAATAGCAGATTGCTTCAATTATAGGACCGTTACAGAAAAGAAAAAATGCATGCAGCGTTGGGCTATAAAAAGCGTGAGAAAGAGAGAACATAGAGGGGGGAGGGGAACGAGACAGAGGAGAAAGAAAACAGAGAAGGTGAAATACAAAGAGGAGAAAAGCAATGAGACAGAGAGCAGAATAGAGGGGGGAGAAAACAGAAAAGACAAGATAGAGAGGGAAAGAAAAAGAACAGGAGGAAACAGGGGGAGGGAGAAAGATTAAAAAAAATACAGAAAGGAACAGAGAAAGAAGAAGACGGGAAAGATATGAAAACAAGGAGGAGCTTGTTTTAAAACAGGGGAAGAACCGCTGCCATTCTCAATCACAACTGTACCAACACTGCCAACGGCATCGTTAGCTCATCATCTTCTTCATCCCAGCAGCCACTACCATTCTCCATCATAACCGCACCAGCACTGCCAAAGTTGTTGTCAGCTCATCATCTTCTTCATCCCAGCAGCCACGCCAAGAACCGCTGAGAGGGGAATACAGGAGAGAAAAACAGAAAGAAAAGGGAAGGGAAAGACGGAGAGGATGAGAATACAGAGGCTTCATCATTTCAAAAAAAAAGAGAGAAAAACCAGAAGAAAAAAGACCTAGTGTTGATCGTTTTCATCATCTCCAGAACCAGTCACCACCGATCCTACCCAGCAGTTTCATCGCCATCGTCTTCATCTGTTTTAGATACCAGGTAAGCTTCACACATTTTTCTTCACGTTGCATTGTTTATGTCACTGCATGCATTTGTTTTTTTTAATTGTCATGTTTTACTGTTCAAGTAAATTATAACTAACTTGAACAGTAGTTGAGCGTGCCTCTTATCTGCCCAGTCGGGTCACTAGCTTGGGCCAGTGATCCGGGCTGGGCCTAGCCTGAAAAAAAATTCTTTAAAAAATTTATTTTAAAAAAATATATGATTTTTCAAAAATCTTACTGCAGTTTGATCAATATTAGTTGGTATTTTTATACTGTAAAGATACAAATCCAATATTAAAATACCGATTTTCGTTAAAACATAACAAAAAAAATTGTTTTGTTTTCATGCATATGGCCAAGTTTCTCAAAAAATAAAAATAAAAAAATTCATATTGTATTTTCATACAACAAAGGGAAATTTCAAAAAAAAATATATTAGCATGCATTTTGGTTTTGATAACCAGTTTATTAAAGTCATGAGAACTAGGCCAATATTTCAAAAAATTTTAAAAAATTATTTTGTTTTCTTTTACTATCTGGGGTTGCGACTTTATACGTAAGATGTATTCCGGATATTAAATTCTTTTGTTGACGTTAGAATTACCTGATAAGATAAGGATCTCCTTACCGAGAAGGACTTTTCTTAAACCATAGACGGACCAACAACTAGAAAACACGACAAAATCTTAGATTTTATCAGACAATAAAAAAATACAGCTTACCTTAGGTAGGGCGTATTTAGGGTGTTAATACATTTTCTTTACGCAACCAGTCCCCGTACCCGATCTTTGAGACTGGTTAGGGTTCCTAGTAACCAAAATACTAGGCAGCGACAACCATTCTATTTTTTCACTAATAAAAGACAAGAATTCCTTATCTCCCCACATTTGCCATATTTTTAGATAATAACAGATTTTGAGGGTGGATGTTTTCGCCGCGACACTGCACACCTGCGACAGTGAGCATGCTAAATATACAAGTAAGGTCATGAGATCGGGATAAGAAATAAAAAAATAAAAATATAGTCAAAGTTCAATTCTAAACAAATCCAATGTAGAATAATGAGATTAAAAAAAAAAACAAAAACAAAAAACACAACCAGCAAATTGGGCAAGCCAACCAAATCTTACAACCCAAATCATGCAAATAAGATAACTTAATAGAAAGCAAATCGAAAAGGATTACAAATCTGAATTTAAAAACAACCTGATGTTGAGAGACGAAATATAACAAATATTAAATTAAAAAAAACAATTCTAAAAAAACCCGAGCCAACTTAGACTAGCATGCCAACCTTATTGTCTAAGTGATGGACCAAGATAAACGAATAAAAAGGAAATTGAAGAAAATCATTAAGCCCAATATAAAAAAAAAAAACCTCCAACCTTGAAGGATGAAACTAAAAAGGAGAATTAATTCTCAATCAATCTAATATTGAATGATAAAATTAAAAAATAAAAATATCAATTTAAAAAATTTATCAAAGTAAGTTCAACAAAAAAATGACAAATAAAAAGAACCAAAATAACCAAGTCATTTTAAAAATTATTGGAAAATTATATAGAAAGCAAATAAATAAAAATAACGGAGCCTCATCTCCAATTGAATAAATGCTAAAAGATGAAGTTGTAAAAACATGAGCTTAAAAAACATTTTAAAAAAATCAAGCAAACTCGGGCGAACCTTATAAACCTGAGTTAATCTCTCAAACTCACAACTCGTGAAATCCAAGACCCAAGCTCAATCAAAAAACTTAGTTCCAACCAATTTAATGTTAGATGATGAAATTAGAAAAAAAAATCAATTTATAAAACTTATCAAAGTAAAAAAAAAATAGCAATAAAAAAAATAAAGATCAATTTGATAGGAAACAAAAACTTAAAGAGGATGAAATTATAAAAATAGCAATCTAAAAAATTATGTTAATTAAAACAAATAGCAATCAAAAGAATGGAGATCAATTTTGAAAGATGAAAAAAATCAAAAGGGTGAAATTGAAAAGAAATTTTAATTTTATAAATTATTTCAAATATAACAAATAATAATCAAAAGAATATAAACCAAATATGAAGGAATAACAAATTAAAGGACTCTTTTAAAATTTTAAAAGGGGCAACATGACAATACAGAATGAGAGAGAAAAGAAGGGAAAATAGAGAAAAAGTTATTGATGTCAAACCAATCGGTCATTATCCACATACATTGCCTCATCGTGAAGGCAATGCCAAGACAATTCAAATGTCATTGTGGAAGACAATTATTGGTCATTGGACATCAACATACACATAGCTCGAATGGCACAAGGGCTCTCCACTTGTTGCACATGCCACCAAATTTTTTTAATATTATTTAATATTAAGTAAAATACAAAAATGCCTCTAAGCCAACTTAATATTAACCAAAAAACCAAGATGAAATGATGAAAAAATCAATGGAATATAGTTATGTAGATTTTGCTTTTTAGGGTAATTAAATCATTTTATTATGCTAAAAAAATTAAAAAGTCTAAAAAGCTCATGGATGTAAGCTTTTTTTTTTAGGGGTAACTAAATTATTTTATTGTAAAAAAATAAAAAAGATTAATTCATCCTTGTATAATTTGAAAATAATAATTAAATCATGATAAAAAAAACTATATTGATCCAATGGATGGTTAAAAGGTTTTATTGTTGAAGGAAAGACCATTATTATATTATTATAATGAATAATATTTTGAGTTTAGGTCAACATTAGCTTCGAGGAGATTTAGTTTTTTTTTTTTTGTTAAAATAATTATTTTGATATAAGGATTTTATTACATTTATATCAAGATTATGATGGGTGTAGGTATATCAAGACTTGAATATGACACATCAAGATAAATAAATTATTTTTACTATGTAAAACACCTATTAAGAGGCTTTATCAAGTTTTGAAATACCAAGCTAACGAGGAATTAGTTTATGATTAAGAATTAGAATTATATTATACAATACAAGTATTTTTTTTAATAAAAAAGAAAGTTTTTTAAGAAAATATAGAAAATATTTCGTTATATTGAAATTGAAATTCACCTCTTAGACGGAATTAATGGGACTTGGATATATAAGTTCAATAAAGAGAAAATGTTGGGAAAAAGAATAATGGTTACAAAATCTAAACTCGATTAATTAAGTAATAGAATAAAAAAAAACTACCTAAACAAACACTTAAAAATAAATCAATAATTTGTTTTTCAATTAACCCTTGAATAATATTAATTTATTAAAAAATACTTTAACTTCGTGAAGGTATAAAATATTTCCTTACTATTAACAAATATGATATTCACCACTACAATAACCATTACCCTATAATTATTATCCATCACCACAATCATCTTTTTATTATTAATATAACCAATATTTTATTTTTATTTAACGAGAAAACTTTAACACTAAGTATATAACAACCATCACCATTATTATTTTTACTATTATCATCTTATTATTAAAATAATCATCACTTCATTACTATTGTTTATATTACTATCACTATAACAATTATCATTTTATAATTATTAATATTCTCACAATTATTATTGGTATCATAAATACTATAATCATAATCATTATTAATATTTTCCATTATAATTATCACTATCATTATCCTTATTTTTATAATAAATATTATAGGTTCTTTCATTTTATTATCATCACTTAAAAAACTATAAATAAAAAAATATTTTTAAGAAAAATTACTTTTATAGAAAAATGTTTTCAGAAAAACCTAAAGCTAAGAATATTTTAAGTTAATTGAGGCCCACACCCCAGTCCACCTAAACTATCATGCATAGTCCAAAGATCTAAGGAACCACCCAAATCTGAAATGGATGTGACGCATGGGTTCGAGACTGGTCTTAAATGGGCCTGGTTTCTGCCCAAGCTCTCAGGAAAGTGGGACTTGAGGAACATGGAGCTGTGGCTGAAGGGGATGGTCACTGGTGCAGAAAGGAAACAACCAACATGAACCAGAAACGCAGCCGCCTTATCAGCAACGGTCTGTAACCTTTGGAAACTCAAAAACTATAAAATAGTGTTTGGTTCCTATTCTGTGATAGAAAAGATGGAGTTAACGAGAATAAAAATATATTTAATTAAAAATATAAAAATAAATTTGTTTTTAAGATAATTTTAAATTAAATTTTTGTATATCTAAAATAGAAGGTACAGAAAAAACTTGTCTCTAGAGATAATATTTATTATTTATTATTTTTAAATATCATTTTAAAAAACTTTCAATTTTAAATAAGTCATGAAAAAATAAAAATAATTATTATCATAGTTTGAAACTTAACTCGAGGATTGACTCAGGGTAAAGCTTGGGTCACGGGTTGAGTTAACCCGCATCAACGTAAAAATAAAAATAATTATTATCATAGTTCCAAAAATTGATCTGGGGGTTAACCCGTGTCAGTGTAAGAATAAAAATGGTTATTATCATAGTTTTAAAACTCGATTCGGTGATCGACCCAAGGCAGGGCTCGGGTCATGAGTGGGGTTGAATGCTGACTCGGGTAAATTTAAGGACAAAAGTGGTTATTATCATAGTTTTAAAACTTGACTCGATGTCGATCCTGAGTAAGACGTGGATCACATGTCAAAAGGGTTAACCCGGGTTGACCCCGGTCAACATAAAATAATAATGGTTATCATCTTACTTTTTAAACTTGATTCTATGGTCAATTCGGGGAAAAGCTCAGGTCATAGATTAGAAGGGTCAACCCGTGTTGACCTAAGTTAATGTAAGGATAAAAATTGTTATTATTATAGTTTTAAAACAAGAATTGGGGGTCGATCGAGGCAAAACCTAGATCACGGGTCGGGAGGGTTAACACGAGTTGACCAAGTCATCGTATGGATAAAAGTAATTATTATCATAATTTTAAAACCCGATTTGAGAATCTACTGGAGGCAAGGTTCATGTTACGGGTTGGGAGGGTCAACTTGGTTGACCTAAATTTTTTTTTAAAAAAATAATCACAACAACCTTGTTTTGACTAATGTTTTTAAAAAAGTCAAAGGGTTTTTGACCTGTGTTTTATCCTAGGTTAATCTGTATTTTTGATCGGGTCAGATCGAGTCAATCATTCCTCTATTTTTTTCTTAAACTCGAATTAATTCAGGTCTCAGGTCAACTCGTCAAGTCAGTTCTAATTTTATAATTAATGTTATTATAATATTATTAATTTCAATACTCAATATAAACTAAAATAATAAAAAAAACAGTATCTAATTATTTTTTTAAATATATAAGTTTGATAACAATACATATTAAAAGTAAAATAAATTTTTTTTTTATATTTCATTTTGTCTTATTTACCATAACCAAACATGATACAGGACAATCATTTTATCTTATACATTAGTATTTAACATAATTTTATTTCTATCTTGTTTCTCTTATTTTTAATAATTTTATTTATTCTATTTTGAGACAATAAATACTACACTAGTATATTGGTCTGCACTTTGCAGTGAGTCAATAACAATTTTTTTCAAATGTAAAACAAATATGAAAAGTATAGAGCACTAGACCTAATTGAAAACAAATTATCATCACCCAACTTTTATACAATAAAAAAAATCATATCAATTTACATTTCCTCTTTATAGTATAAAAAAAATTAAATAAGAGAAATTAAAAAAAAATTATAGAGTAAAAAGAATAAAATTGAAAATATCTTAAAAGGAAAAAAATTAAAGGGAAAGAAATTAGTTGCTGGTGTAAATTAGTTGTCAGTGTATTGGACACTACTCTGCGATGTGTTATTTATGGTGCTACTGTAGAAAATACTTTATTTGAAGATGGTGATACTGCAAATATATTTCGTGCTTTTAACCCAACTCAAGCATTTTTGCATTTGAAAAAAAAATTGTTATTATCCTGCTAGGGAACGCAGGCCAATATACTAGTTATTATATTATTAAGGAACGGTTATTTTTGAAAATATTTTTTAAAAATATATTGAGATAATATTTTTTATTTTAAAAAATTTATTTTTTTATATCATCGCATAAAAATAATACAAAAACATAAAAAAAATATTAATTTGAATTAAAAAAATAAAACAATTTGAAATTTTTTGAAACGCAAAAATAAACATGTTTTATTAAGGAATTTACTATCTTATTCTTATATTAAAAAAAAGAGAGAGTTTAGACAAATAACCAAGGGTAAAATAATCTTTGTGCAATGAAATTATTTTAGCATTTTAAAATTGATCTGGAAAAAGATATACATTTTTCTTTTATTTGTCATAATCAAATTACATCATTGCTCTTATAAAAAAGAATATGTTTGTTTGCAATAAAGAGATATTTTTGTTCCTTTTTTTTAATCGTTTATAGTTAAATTATCATATTATCCTTGGAATTAGGAAAATATTTAATTGGCAATGGAGTTTCTTATGCATTTTTATTTTTATAAGTATAGTTAAAAGACCAATTTACCCTTTGAGCTTATTTTTCTAAGCTTATGATCAAAGAGTATTTTAGTTATTTCATAACTGTTTTTTTTTTATTTTTGGGGTGAGGCAAGGGCATTTTGGTCTTTTAGAAATTAAAAAGAAATAAAAAATACGTTGACAAATGCTAAACACGTGTCCATCACGCTGTCATCTTTGGACATTGCATGCAACTAATTCTAGCAGCCAAAAAGGTTATTTCAAGGTGGTTTCAGCTTTGTCTCGGTATTTTCTCCATGGATTTGCGGTGCATGCACCAATAAGAACTTCAGTTTGTCGTCGATGACCATTCTTTTCCTCTCTTTTCCTTAGTGTTTGTGCCCTATCACATGATTTTTCAAGTTAACCCCTAAACTTCTATTAATTTTTTATTCAGTCCATGTTCTTTTAGTTATGATTTTTTTTTGAAATAATTCATTGAATTAGATTTTTGTTTCGATTTTATCCTCATTTAATTTTTACTTTGTTGAATTTAGTCCCTATTCTTTTAATTGCTATTTTTTTTTATGTAATCTATGATAATTTTTAGAATTGATCTTTTTTTTGTGATTCCACCCGTCATAATTTTTTTTCTTAATAGATTTTATCCTTATTCGTTTGATTTTTTTTTTTTGCTTTGTAAAATTTTCAAAACTTGTATTTCTTTTACCCAATTTAATTTTTCAACATTTAATTTGTTTGGATTTAAGTTTCTTGGTTAAACTCATGTCTAAGATTTCACGGGTTGCAAGCTTTGAAAATTAACCTGGCTTCACGATGTTTGCATAGGATTGCTTTGGTTTTTTTTTTTTTTCATTTTTTTCAGTTGTTGTTTTTTTAATTTCATCCTTCAATATTATTTAATTAGAGATTGAACTTCTTTTTTTTTTAATTTTTCTATGAATATTGGTTTTATAATTTTTTTAATTAATTAGGTTATCTCAGGTCTTTTTTAATTTTTTATTCTTTATGAAATTTATTTTTTAAAATAAATTTTATTCTTGAATTAAATAGTATTGATTTATTGAATATAATCGAATGCTCACTTCATTTTAATTTGTTCAATTTACTTTTTTGAGACGTTTCTCTAGCAACCCATTTGACTTCTTCATATGGTGTCATTCAAAATCTTATAGTCGGGTTTGAACCGTCTTAACAAGCTCTTTTTATGATGGGCGATGTCCATAATGGAGTGACGATGGGTTTCCAAATAATTTCCTTTTCTTTTCTTTCTAGGTATAATATCAATGGCTCATTTGTTTTGGTTGATTGTTGCCAAATATTTTTTTTCTACCTTTTATCTGCCATCATTCCCTATAATTTAAATCATATTATTTAACTACTCGTTCTATCTTAAATGCAAGTTGGCCCATGATACCCTTCTTACAAAAAAAAAAGTATTTATGTTATGCTCTTCTATTAAAATATATATTTAAATTATCCCATGCACTTTGTAAGTTGCATGTATTTGGTTTTCTATATCAATGATAATATAGTTAAATCTTTTAGTTTTGTTTTTAATGATATGTGTCCACACTTAGACATAATAAATTCCTTAAGAGGTATTGTCTTACTGAAACCACATAATGAGTCCTGTCTTGAAAAAACACATTTCAGGAATAGACGTTAAACTGTGTGCTTATAAGTGACTAAGACCTTGTTTTTAGCTAATATAGGATAATGACATCATTATTGTTACATATAGCAGCCCGGTGTGGGATCAAGAAGTCGGTATGTAATTATTTGGTTTAGAATCACTAAATGATCAGGCTTGAATAGTTATATATGTTTGACATTCTCACAGATGGCATCAAAGATAATGTGTGACCACACCCTCACATGATAGGTCATCCAAGAAGGTATTGTCATATTAAAATCATACAGTGAGTTTTGTCGTGAAAATACGTCTCTTTGAGAGAGAAGCTAAACGTTTGTTTATAAGTGATAAAGCTCTTTGTCTCCGGAATGATGCGGAATAGTGGCATCATTAGTTACAAAAAAAAAAAAAAAAAAAAAAAAAAAAAAAAATTTTGGGGAAAATT
>Ga0325411_1002052_pt1 | contig 22603 bp, 13 predicted proteins | sample PopdelMetagenome_13_FD_206181 | JGI IMG/M metagenome (GOLD analysis project Ga0325411, IMG submission 206181) | Populus deltoides microbial communities from Bellville, Georgia, United States - Xylem-PdIQD-R4 | ecosystem: Host-associated > Plants > Phyllosphere > Stem > Wood/Secondary xylem... | reverse complement strand
CAATTTTTTTTTTGTTTTTTCTTTTCTTTCTCCTGATAGCTAAAATGCACAATTGTCTTCTTTGTTTGTTGTTTTTCAATTTCAGTCCCTATTATTTGAATTTCTTATTTCATTCTTATTTTTTTTTATAGAAGTTTTGTTTTTTTTTTTCAACTTTGTCCTTTAATTAGAATTTCTCATATGTTTTTTTTTTCATTTTAGTCCCCATTATTTTAATTTTTCATTTTATTTTTATTCCTTTTATAGTTTCAGTACTCCTAAATCCATCCCTATTTTTGGTTGATGTTTCAGAATCCATCCTCTTTGTTTTGATTTTTTATTTCGGTCATTTTCTCTTTTGTTTGAGTTTTATTTGTTTACAATTTAGTCCTTCAATTCTAATTTATGTATATTCTATTTTTCAATTCGATCCTTCTACTTTTGATTTCTTATTTTTTTCCTTGGCTCTTTTATTAAAGTTTTTATAGTTATTAATTTTACCCTTCAAATTAAATTTATGATTTTTTTAATAGTAATAATATTTATTTTAGTTTGGTACTTTTTCGTTTGATTTCTTATTTATTTCATTTGCTTTTTTGTCAAAGTTTTTATGATTTATGATTTTATCCTTTAAAACAAGTTTATGATTTTTGTTATTTCAATAATAATGATAATAATAATAATTTATTATAATGATTGTAGTGATTACGATATCAATAATTGTGGAGATAATAGTAATAATAGTATGAACTGTGATAATTATATTAATAATAATAATAATAATAATTGTGGTTATAACAACAACAACAACAATGATGATAGTGGTAAGAATAAAAGTAATGATAATATTAGTTATAGTGACAATGATAATAATTATAACAATAGTATAAATAGTAATAATAATAACGATGATAATAAAAACGATAATAATGATAATGATAGTGATCACGATAATAATATTAATAATTATTATGATATTACTTATTGATAATGATAGTAATGGTGATAACTATAATGATAGTGACAATATTAGTAATAATAATAATAACAATGAGAATAATAATTGTTATAGTAATAATAGTGATAATTCATCATATGATGTTATATTTGCTGGGAATTGAGTTTCACTGTCTTTTCATGTATGATGTTTTTTTATTTAATATCCTGAATTACTGGTTTGAAGAGTTTACATAGCTCGACGTTCTCTTTTATTTTTTGCTTTATTTTTTTTAATTTTATCATTCAACATTGATTTTAAAAAATAAAAAAAATATTATCCAGACTTCCTTTAAACTTATTAAATAAATCAATTCACATCGAGTTAGCTCTCAAAAATTTATCATCTTACTTAAATTATATCTCTTCGCTCTTAATATTTTTTTTTTTGATGTTTTTAAAAACATGGTTTGGCTTTGTTCTAAAATACAAAGTTCTGTACTCAATCTAGCTATTACTGCTACTGTAAAACAACAAATCCCAGCATCTTCACTAACTTTTCTTCCATTCACGCAATCTATAAAATTAATCCTTTCTATCAAACAAACTATTACCACTACTACTACTTTTACGAGGTTCATTTGCCTCTTCATTCTCTATCTAAACTGCTTCCATATTCTCAGTTCTATAGGTATATAAAAGTGAATGCAACTGTTCATCTTGTTTTGTGTTCCAACTTAGATAAATAGTTTTTTTTGGTCTACAACTACAAACACTATTCTTGGTTATTCTAAACACCAAGAAGAATGACAATCCTGGCCCCTTAAAAAGTTAAATAATATCGGATTTAGGTGAGTATTATTCTAAAAATTTTTTGTAGAAATTAAAAAATATTGTGAATACCTTTATATTTTATTTTTATATTATCTTTCTTCCATGATGCATCATCTCTTTGTGTTGTCTAGACATGGAAGTCATAAAAAAAAGGTTTCCAAATCTAATTACCAATCAACACCCATTTGGCTGAAATTTATGTAATAGCATCACATGCATGTCCTGAAATGGTTTTTTAGTTTGTCATGTTTTTATGTATATTCTTAATTTCCCTTTATCTTTTAAATTGTTTTTCTTTATAACATATATAGGCAAGTTTATTTTATGTTTTTTGGAAATGATTCCGTCTTTTCTTGGAAAATCACGTAGTCCCAATAAAATATTTTTAAATCTGTAACATGCTTGACTTGAATGATTGGTGTTATTCAAGAAAAATTCAAGAATGGTTCGTTGCAGAGGTGTTATTAAAGCTGTGTATTCCTAATTTTCTAGTTTATTTCTTAATCCCAGTGAACTTTCCAACCATGGTTTTAATGAATTAGATGTTGTAGCATGCAATATCACAGTAGTTGATGCTTACTGCTGACTGCATTTTGTTTCTCCATATAGCTGTTTTCATGCCCTTCTTGACGCTTGAACGATGTAGATGTACATTCTAGATTGATTAAAGCAGTTCAAGTGAGGTCTGGCTGTATCTATAAATCTTGTGATATCTGCACGTCTTGGAACAGAAAGACAGACTTGGGTTTATTTTCTAATCCTTCTGACAGTAATTTCCTAGTCGACTTGGCTGTATCTATTCAATTTCTCACCCTTGTTGAGCTAGACCACAACATTTTTAAAGCATTTTGCCATTTTAAATTCTATATTTCTAAATGTATAGACATATATGTGTATTATTTAATGCCTAATTCATATATACATACACAATCCTAACATTATTAATTATGCAAATAATAATTCTGCATTAGATTTAGAATAAAAAGGTTACTATGTTCGCAATCATCATCGATCTAAGGTTCCAATCTATAATTATTATTATCGTAATCAATTATATGAGGATTATATTTTTAAAATAAACATATATTTTAGAAAAAATGAAATAACTTAACTTAAAACTACTATTTAAGTACATTAAACTGAAATTGAAAAACACATATAATCTAGTTGTTGGCAATAAATTAAGAAGTCTTTTATTGAGTTTATCTAGAAACACACAATCCACCTTAGATAGTCTAAAAAGTAGTTCATTATGAAAAAAATAGATAAAAAAATCATGAAATATGCTTCATGAGCATTGATTTCTAACAAAACTTTAATTTGAAAGCATTCATTGTAGATCCTCATCAATTGTTCCAATGATATTTTAAATAGTTCTTACATGTAAATGGATTATGAAACAAGCAACACATGCTTTGATACTAGTGTTGAAAAAACTAATAAATAGATAAAAATAATTTCAAGCAAAATTAGCTCATGGAACTTGTTTCACTTTGTCATCACATGTAATTAGAACACGAAAGAGACTCATAATTCACAACCTAAATATATATGAATTACAGTGTTCAATCATTTTGAGAGTTTGAAATGCTAATTCTTTTTCTACAAGCTTTAGAACACCTTTTGTTCTCTCTTTCACGCTCTTTAATTTCTTCTTAGTTATAGAACCATTTTCCTTGTTGAATTTTTTTGTTATTTATAGGGAATTGTCATCTTCCCTGATCACTCACTCATCTATTTCAGAGATCATAGACCATGTTAACCCCTTATGGGATATCTATAATCTATTTTTCTATAACTACTAAGGATCCCACTAATGTATCCATGTCTAAAGCCCTATAATGGCTATGACTCGGGTCATTGTCTTTAAAGGTAGGTTTAGATGGCCAAGATAATTTGTGTTAGAAATCTAGATTTCCTAATGTTAAAAGGTGGTTTTCTATATATAATCTATTTTTCTATTTACACTTTTTTTTGAAAAAAATTAATATATAAAGATTAAGGAAATGATGCTTAGCAATTGCAATATTATTGTTCTATTCTCCCGTCACGTTAAAAATTAACCTGAGATTTTACGTGTTTTTATTTACATATATAATCTTTTTTATATTTTATAATATGTAAGTATTAACTTTTTGATTAATGGTTATGTTTTTTACTCGATTTCAAAAAATACGTTAATAACATTTACACATTAATTCTTTTGCATTAGAAAACAAATTATTTAACCTGCATCGAGGCAAGTTGAGTAAACACGTTACCATTTTGTTTTTTTTGCATTTATTAGCACATATAATTCTTGATATATTTAATTAAATATATACATATGTTTTTTGATTTATAATTAGAATAAAAAAATATTTAAAAAGATTTTATATATTTTTTCTAAAATAATTATCAGGGATGAAATAACCATTGAGATTTTATAAAGATTAGCCGGTGCAGATTGTATAAAGAGTGTAAACAAAGTAGTATAGGAGCGGGGTTCCACCTTGATATGTTGGGCCAAATGTAAATGTAACTGGCAGCTGGCAGCTGGCAGAAGCATTCATCTATTAGTAAGAAGGCATTCATGGCAGAAACATATTTAAAAAGCTTTTTTTTCCAAAACAATCATGGGTCGTGCAGAATGTATACAGAGGGGGTGTTTTCCAGCTTGACATATAACTGCCAGCTGGCAGAAGATGTATTAGTAAGAAGGCATTCATTGGCGTATCGAAGCAACAGGAAATCTTAACAGAAGACGTTGCATAAATTAATTAAACCAAATGCAGACTGCAGTGATGTTGCTGATGAACTCACCGGCGTAGACAGTAGGGTGGTTGCCTTTTTTGGGAGCGTTTGTCGATGCTGTCAAAATGCTATTAATTTAATTTTTTTAAAATTAATTTTTTAAGTTTTTATATTGTTTTGATGTATTAACATAAAAAAAAATATTTTTTTAATATATATTTTTAATTTTTTTATATTATTCACTTTTCAATGACACTACTGTTTATGGTGTCCATTACATATATGACCACCGACAATTAATGTCCATTGGTATTTTCCCGAAAGCTTTGGAATTATTTACTTCTCATTGGTACTGTTCATAGTGCTATTAAACATGAGATCACCGATGGAATGAAAATTTATCTGTGATATTTGAGGGTGTTTCTAAATATCTTTTAATAAAATAAAAATTTCAATTAAATATTACACGCATAATCACATAATAAAATGTTAAAAATATTAATAGTTAATTAACCGCTCGTAAGACTATCGATAAAAAAACACCAATTAAAAGAATAGAATCTCTAATTTCATAATTGACACACCTTTTCTTCTTCTACCAAAAAAATAAAAAAACACCAACGTCCCTAACACCAATGTCCCTCATTTGTTTCTCTTCTCTCCCCAACTCCTTCTCTTCTCTTTCACGCGTAGGTATGTTTTCTTCTCTTTTCTCTTCTAAGTTTTTTTTTTTAATAATTAACATACTTTATAAATTTGTTTTTTTTTCTTTTCTTAGCTTCACTCGCAACAAAATTAAGGTAATTTTTTTTTCTTCACACATATATTTGGTTTTGTTTATTTTATTTTATTTTTATGTTCTTTATATTTGCATGAATGTTATTTTTGCAATTGTTTTTCTAATTTTGTTATTCAATTTCAATTAAATGTATAAGATTGATTTTAATTATTATTAGTTAATAATATTCTATTAAACATGAATAAATTTTAAATATTCTTAGTTAATAATAATAATTAATTACCCTATATTCATAATTTTAGGTTCAATTTCATTTACAAGTTAAGGTTATAAATTTAGATTGATTTTTATAGGATATACAATATAATATTGTTACGATAATAATTGTATATATAACCTAATTATAGAAAATAAGCCTTTTCTATTCATAAAGTAAAATTATAGTTAAAAAGTAAATATTCAATAATTTGGTTTGCTCTATAATAAATATATGTATTAATAAAAAATTCTAAAAAAAATATTCTAAAAACTAGGTTGAGTACAAGTTGATTGAACTCTTCACTCAATGACAAGGAAACAAATTGAATAAAATTAGATGGTTTGTGGCAATTGAATTTAAATTGTTGTGTATTTGCAAGTAAACAAATTTTAGGTAGTCTCTCGTATAGAGAAGGTGCTGCTAAATTTTCTTTTAAAATAGGAATGTTTCACAACATCTTAATCCTTTAATTTATGTAGATACCTAGGGGAAAGTTAATAGCACATCGTACGAACAGGATCGTTGCTATTTCTTTTAGCAACACTTTTGACGACTATGAGTCGTTAGGTGCTGACCAAGAACAAACACTTGAGTTATAGGCACCCACTTTCGATACGGGCTTGTCGAGTGCAATGTCGTCACACTAAGAAGAGGTCCTTTTACAATGGGATTTATTTACTAGGAAGTACAATGCCTAATTGAAGCTTGACCTTTTAATGTAAGTTTGTTTTCCTTTCATGCACTACTAAAAAATAAAGAACATGTTAATAATTTTTGAAAAATTAATTTCAATTAACGAATGTTATTTTAGGTTTACAAATATTGAGGCTTCTCGAACCATAACATCGGCGATGAAATCATCGATAGAAGAGCCATTGTTTCAATGGAGTCAGGTTTCCAAAAGTCCTAAATGGAAACCTATGATTGATCCATGGTTTAAAAGGTTTAAGGTTAGTATTAACTTAAACAATTTTGTTTTATTTTGTTAATTTGGTTAGTTTTATTAATATTGAGGAAATTATTCTTTTACAAATTTGAACTATAATGAAAGTTTTTACTTGGATAGAGCCGACAATGCTATTGTTATGGGGGTTTGAAAGAATTACGTTGTAATTAGGTAAAATTAAAATCAAGATAATTTTTTTAATCTAAATTTTAACATTTTATTTTTCACTTATTAATAACTAATTCATTTGTACCATATAGATTTAGTGATTTTTGGTACGAGATGCAAAAGAAAGCAAAAAAAAAAAAAAGAAAAAGAAAAAGAGCTTCCAGACTGGAAGGATGTGGCTGTTTGAAAGGATTTCAGACCTCCGTACTTCTTAGAGTCTGTTTGGGTGGAATATATTCCGCATGTTTCATTACCACGTACAATGATAGATCCATTCTATTCGTTTTGCATGCAAAGTAAATGACAATATTTTTTTTTAATACATCCATTTTTTTAATTTATTGTTTTATATGAATATGTTTAACTAACAATAATTTTCTCTTACAGGCTGCCGTTCATGGACGTGAATCAAGTTTGATGGAGCTATTTGTAGAAACAGACGTGTGAAATGATGACCGTCGAAAAATGGTGCAACATCTCGTAGATAGCTGAGCTTAGCACTTTGTGGTATGTTGGATTTCAAAAATTTCTTTTTTTTATGTTATTATTTTTTTGAATTTGCTAACCTTTTTTAGTATACATATAACACCCGATTGAAGAAGAGATATAAAGACGATCATTTGACCCATCCAAAACTCGATCTGGATTAGTGGTTGGAGAAAGGATTGTTTGGTGGATCTGATAGAAATTGGATGTACGGTATCTCAAACAATATGGCCGAAGACTTGTAGATGACCTAGAGTGTTTCTACTATTGGAGGCTCACAATTAATTTCGAGTACTCAAACTTCAGAGTTCAAGGTGATTTTAGACCAACGAGTTCAAGCCCGGACAACCCATCTAACTACTAAGACAGAATGACTCAATGTTGAGACGGTCAAACTTTTCCAATTGGTAATGGAGATGAAATCACAGATGGGTAGTATATGTGCTCTTCTTTATTGGCTCCATTGTTCCCGTGAAGACTTGTCTCCTTCTCCTTTAGCCTCTCTATTCGAGATTAATTGTATTTAAATTTATAAATTTGTAATAAATATATGATTTTTATTTTAATTTAATTTATTTTAATTATTTTCTACTTATATTTAATAGATTTATTTTTTTAAAACATTATTGATGGTCTTACCGTCAGATTAAGTGCATTAGTATATTCCAAAGAGTTGAAAAAGAATCACTGCAAACACCATTGTGCTATTGTTTAATAACCGACGGTTTTATTCCATCGATAATATTAAAAAGAACTCATCGTTGGCATTATTGATGATTTTTTTGTCGACGATATGTGAAAGTAACCGATGAAAATACTGACGAATTAAACTGCATGTTTTTTTTATTTGGCACGCTTTGTCCATCTATAAATCTGTTAGTAATTTTATTGCTGGTAAACACCCCAATAGACTATAAATCACTAATTTCGACGAAGTATTTTTATTTGTGAGTTTATCAATAAAAATCATACTGATAGACTTAATGTCTAATTACCGATAAAATATTCGATCGGTAAATTAAAAAATTCTAGTAGTGAAAAACAAATATATATAGTAGTAACTAAAGTACAAAGAATTCAATTTGATTCAGTATGTGAACTAGAGTATAGGTGTGGAAGGAATTCAGTTTCAGACCTCAACAGCAAGTTACTCTATATGATCTAGATCCATTTAGCATATGTACTGTAGATTGGGAAAAGAAAATAAATATACTACTGCCTACTCTAATGCAATACTCTAGCCGTATAGATGGAGATTCATTTCTTGAAAACAGTAGTAGTCCCATTTTAGAGACCATCGCTGAATGTACTCGAGAGAATGACTTGTATCTAACTATGGAAGGAAGCACAGTTCTTTCTTTAAGAATGACACACAAGTCAAACCTGCAAGATGAAATGGATTGGGTGAGGCGTTATTGGATAGATAACCCATCTCAAATTACTGGCCCTTCCACCTTCAAACTGCCCGCAAAGGTGTGATTTTTCCTTGCTTTCCACTAAGGTATCTTTCATGGACACTTGGACAGTTTTACTTTCCATGCCAAAGCAACCAAAATCTCAGAAAATCCAAGTGTTATTGCATTTCCTAGTCTATATTTATCAAACTAGCCGCATCAGCATGTGAGTTGGCTAATTGTTTAACAACCAAAATTAACTCCCGCACATGCAACTTCCTATTCAGATCGTGCATCCTCATTTATCATCCCAACTACCATGCCTCCTCTTCATCCATAATTATAAATATGTTCTCTTCAATGCATGTATAGCCAGAAAAACAGAAACCTGAAATGACCTTAGCGCATGTTGGGAGTTGTATACATATATAAAAGATGAATGACTTGAATGCCGATATTGCCTATTGAACAACTCTCATTTATTAGCCCTTCCCAACTTCCATCCACCATCTTCAGGAATTACTTCAGTTGACTGGCTTTACACCTCCTTTTTAAGCCAGCCCGAATCCTTGCATACAGTACTAGAGCAGAAAAATGGAAATCTGCTACAGAGCAGCATTGATTTTGGCCTTCGCATTTGCGCTTCTGGATGTTGGCTGTGCGCAAGATGCTCTAGTTCCTGCTATCATAACATTTGGTGACTCGGCTGTGGATGTTGGCAACAATGACTATCTCCCCACGATATTCAAGGCCAATTACCCTCCTTATGGAAGGGACTTTGTCGATCATAAACCTACAGGGAGGTTTTGTAATGGTAAATTAGCCACCGACATCACTGGTGAGTAAAAAAGCATCAAGATTCCCAAGATTAGTCAGTAATGTTCTTGCTTATAAGGATTTGAATGACGCCTTACGAATGAATTTCTTTTTGGCAGCTGAAACTCTGGGATTTAAGTCTTACGCACCGGCGTATCTGAGCCCAGACGCATCAGGGAAGAACCTACTTATTGGATCCAACTTTGCATCCGCAGCATCTGGTTACGATGAAAAGGCAGCTGCCTTGAACGTAAGTAATTTTCCTGATGTCAGACATGATCAGTCCTTTAGTATTATAATGTTTTATCATCTCTAATAATCAACCTGGCTCTGCAGCATGCCATTCCATTGAGCCAGCAACTGGAGTACTTCAAGGAATACCAAGGTAAGCTAGCGAAGGTTGCTGGTAGAAAATCGGCATCAATCATCAAGGGTGCGCTATATATTTTGAGTGCGGGGAGCAGTGACTTTCTTCAGAATTACTACGTCAATCCATACCTAAACAAAATCTATACTGCTGATCAATATGGCTCATACCTTGTCGGTTCATTCACAAGCTTTGTAAAGGTACGGTACTCTTGTGAGTTGTTTCTATATTTTCATCTGAATCTCAATGACGGTGGAGAGCTCTGTATGACACACACAGACCTTGTACGGCTTGGGGGGTAGGAAACTTGGGGTGACTTCACTCCCACCACTGGGTTGCCTTCCAGCTGCCCGAACCATATTCGGATATCACGAGAATGGGTGCGTCTCAAGGATCAACACTGATGCCCAGCAATTCAACAAGAAGATCAACTCAGCTGCAACAAGCCTCCAAAAACAACTTCCTGGTCTTAAGATTGTTATATTCGACATCTTCCAGCCACTCTATGACCTTGTTAAATCTCCTTCACAAAATGGTACTAGATCAACTTTTTTCTGAGGGACTACTACCTTAAAGGTTCTTTCAAGCAATGAATTGTAGCAATTTTTAATTTGTAGGTTTCCAAGAAGCAAGGAGAGGATGTTGTGGGACGGGAACAGTGGAGACAACATCATTGCTGTGCAATCCAAAATCCCCAGGAACTTGCCCAAATGCCACTGAGTATGTGTTTTGGGACAGCGTCCATCCATCTCAGGCTGCTAATCAGGTTCTTGCTGATGCATTGATTCTTCAAGGCATCTCCCTCATTGGTTGACGATGGATCACTATTCTTGTGTCTGCAATATGTCCCCTGTGTGCCGGACCTTGTTGTTGTTGTCTTAGCTTCTTCTTCTTTTCTTTTTTTTTTCTTTTGAGAATTATTATTGTATTAATTACAAGTGATAAAAAAAATAAAAAAAACCATTGTTAATCTTCATGTAACTGAGGTAATTTATGGATTACAAGATGTATGACGCAAACTTTTATCTATTCCAAGTATTTTCGTCGAGCTCATTCTCCAAATTTGAGTACGATATAATATTGAAGGCGTCAAGGTGTGAATGAATTCATTTAGCTGAAGTCCCTCCGAATCAATGGGATCACAGAATTTGCCAAGGATATAAATAAGAAGTTGGGGTAAAAGGAAAATTATGTTCAAGGATCTGCACGATGTTTTGTTACCTTGTAATATCACAAGTTGCTTAAAAAACAGAAGGTGATGGGCTGAAAAGAAACGCCAAGCAGAAGGCAGTATGATAAGAAAAATCTTGAAGTTCCATTTCATGTCTGAGAATTCTGAGAACTGTGTGAATCCTTCCTACTAAAAATTTACAGCACAACTAATGCAGAGCATTTCTTCCTATAACAAAACAGTGCAACTAGTAGAAAAACTAAATGTTAACAGGAACTGGTGAGACAAGCAGTCATCAAAGTGGATAGCTGTACTGCTACTGACTAGTAGCTCAAGCAGCACCAGCAAATTCAGGAGAAGGGAGGGGAAGAGAGAATCAGGCAAATAGGATTTTCCTCTTAGACTGCGATATTTTCAGGGTGGGGAATTGAGAATCCACAAACCTGAAGTTTCTTTACAATGGGTTGAAGAAGACTCCCAATGTTAATGACGGTACTGTCAGTAGATTTAGCTGCAGGAGGACATTTGGTTGACGGTGATCCAGTGGAAATATCTTCTACAGCTGCTCCTCTCTTGCTACACTTCTTTTCGGAACCAAGCTTTTGACCTCCAGCAGACCCAAATTTCAGGTCTCGGTTGCTAAAATTTGAGGTTGCAAATTTCAAGGACTGTAAAACAGAGAGTAAGGAAGAAATGAGAAAATTAAGCAAATGGCTCAGTGTATTGCAAAATCTACTAAAGGATACATTGAAGGAAAATAGTTTCAGAGATCTGTTACAACTTCGGATCATGCCATGCAACAGAAAATAATTGCTGCAAATGTTTTTGAATGATAGTAGCATACATGCTGTTGGTAGGACTTGTCTCTGGTGTTCAAAGTGCTCCCTAGATGCGTTTCCGCCACTGGCATCTGTGATTTGACAAGCACACAAGATAGTAATTAAACAGAAGGATTTCTAATAGCTAAAAGCTCATTGCAGAGTGAAAGTAGAGTCGTACATATGTGGAAAACTTCTGCTGGTAATTTTGTGCCATAAAAGGATGCTGAACACCAAAATGTGCACCAAAATGTTGACAGAACATTGGATGGTGGAGGAAAGGGAGATGTGGAGAGCGATCAAAATTGAAATGAAGTGGGTGGATTGCTGAGGAAACAGTATTGCAGTTAGAAGGATAGAAAGACTGAGGTTGGTTCTGTCCAGAGAAGTTGTGCCACTCCTGGTGGTGATCCTTTTTGCACTGAGCTTTTGCCACAAGAAGAATCTTTCCTTCAAGGAGGGCTCCTGGGAAAATTATAAATTGCTTATTAGTAAATGATGAAACTAATTAAGCTTAAATAGAAAAGAAAAATTACACGGAAAAAAAGAGGATGACCATTTAGTGCAACCAAAGCCTTGTTTGCTTCTTCAGGGCTTGCAAAACATACAAAACCAAATTGTTTGCTAGTTCCATCATTATGGCATATCACTTTCACGGAAAGAATCTTCCCATAGGCACTGAAAACTTCTTTCAATTTCTTGTCATCAATGTCTACATTCAGGTTCTTTACGTACAGATTTGAAGCCCTCAACTTCTCAGTACTTCTGTTGTGCAAGTCCTTGTATTCTTGCTTCAATATTATTGTTCTTTCGGATTTCCTTTGAGCCTTTCCCACAAACAAAGTCTTCGAACCTAAATTGGAAATTGATGGTTCATTTGTTAAAGAAGTTAAATCCTCCCATTACTTGAAGCATATATATAATCCAGGAATTTTTTTTTTCTTTGATAAATATATAAGCAAGGGAAATTAAGAGGAACTAGCTTTAAATTTACCTACTACAGAACCATTCATGACATCAACAGCCTTTTTGGCATCATCTGGAGACTTAAAGTTGACGAATCCAAAATGTTTTGATTTCCCCTCGTGATCCATCATGATGGCAACACTAGAAACATCACCAACTACAGAAAACATATCCTTTAGGCCATCCTCTGTTATTGTTTCATCTAGATTTTTAACATAAAGATTGGTGAACACTTCGCATGGCGCTGCTGCTGTCCTTTCAGTCTTCTTGACAAATTTGCAGACATGCCTGAGATAAATTGTTCAATCATGAGATACATAAAATGGCAAATCAGCAAATTAATACAGATGGTAGAAGAAACTCTACACATCAAGAAATGGCAATGGAAATCATGTTAGTAGAACATGTGTGGAAGTTGAGAGAATAAACAAGCAAAACAAGTGCAATACTAGTGAAAGTTCACAATTTACATTACTCAGGACAAACAAATCTCTTTATTCTTAATGTCCTGATTAAGCAATTCAGTTCACAAGTTCCATTAGACGGACAAACCTCTTAATTCTTAATGCCTTGATTAAGTAATTTAATTCACACGGCTGATTTAACATTTGTACAAATGTCTTTCATCTTAGTTTGATTGCTGAAATTGCAGGAAACATACAAAATCGTATCTCTCATAGCCTCAAGTAAATCACCATATCAACGTTTAATTATCTCAAAAACAGGTATCTACAATTTGTTCTCATTTAGACAATCTTTTAAGAGCTATTTTGCGAGTTTGATTCTTGTTTATGGTTATTGAAACAATCTTTTGACACTTCTATATCTTCCATGTTTTTACTTTTAAATAGCTCAAATTTTATGAGTGTGTTTTGTGGATTTATTTTTCTGATCATTTTTATCCAATATGTTAGATTTACTTTTAAATTTGAGCTATCTTCCAATAGCTCAAATTTACTTTTAAATAACATTCTAAATCTAGAAGTGAAAATCCAAGAAACAGTTAGCATTAATTATTAAACCTTATTATAAAAGAGACATTTGAATTTTGTTAGCACACATCAACAAGACATTTGAATTTTTTCGATGCATTTAAGAAATCTTAATAAATTTTTATGAATAGATTTCGAACTTTCAATCCAAAATCTAAAGAAAGATGAACCTTTATATATATATATATATATATATATATATATATATAAAGTTTGACGTATTTAAAAAAATTTAATAAATTCCTCTCTTGAGACAACTTCCAAATAATAAATTCCTCTATTGCACGACTTTGAAAGAACAAAAAACAATGATCAGTTTCAAACAATTTCTTCTTTGTTTCTCTTTCCAACCAACATTTTGTCATTCACAGAAAACTGTTCATCTAAAGAAACATAAAAAAACCAAGAAAGTGAGGGTAGTAAATACACAGGACGGACTCACAATTTCTTCCCACCCAGCATAGTATCATGGAGAGCCGTTTGAGCAGCCAGAGCAGAATCCTGAGACTCAAACTGAACAAACCCAAAACCCTTACTCCTTCCGTTTTCTCCAGCCACCTTGCAAGAAAGTATTGTCCCATACTTGCTAAAGATGCTCTCCAAGCAAGAGCTGCTGATCGAAAAGTCTAGATTCTTTACAAAGAGATTGGCAAAACCAGTCTTTCTTGCAAAAGGGTCCCTCTGACACCACATTATCCTCATGGGTTTTCCCTTCAAGTTAGTGTGATTTAGAAGACCCAAAGCTCTAGATGCTGAAATAAAAAAGCAGAGACTCGAGGTCAAGAACTAACCGAAACAGAAGCCCATAAATAATACAGAACCAAGAAATGAAAAAACTAAATCCCCATTTCTCTATTCTTCAAGAAAAGAAAAAATCAGTACTACCTTGAGCATGAGAGTATAAGTTGACATAGGCGTAACAGAGAGACTTTCCGGTCAGACGACAACGGCAGAGTCTGAGGGAGGAAATGGGACCCACATGGTAAAACGCAGCTCTCAAGTCCGTTTCCGTTACTTCCGGGTCCAAGTCACCCACGTAAAGCGACGCTCCCCTCTGTAGTACTTGTTGCTTCCACGGCGCCACCGCCGCCATCATTTCGTTTCAATGCACGGATAAAAGAAGAGGAACAGGAGGTTTTCTAGAGAGAGAATAATTGCGTTTTGTTTTCTAGAGAGATAGAGATGAAAAAGGGAGGGAATTTTTATTGTTATAACGGTATGCTGTGTGAGAGGTTTTATGCAGGTGTGGGAGGGTGCTGCATGGACTCTAATCGCTTGAAGTAGGAGGAAATTGAGTACCGCTACGGTTTGACGACACGTGTTATAATACGAATTAACCCCCCTTTTTAAAAAAAACTTGCAATAGAGCACTCTGAAAATTATACCTTTTCTTTTTTTAATCTAAAAAATCTCATGAAAAAGAATAAGGATTATTCTTAATTCTAGAAAAGGAAAGAGAGTAAACTAAGAAATTAGTCTTTCTAATTTTGAGAAATAATTAATCAATCAACTTTATTTTTAAAACTAATTATTTGATTACTTTTATGTTGATAATATTTAATTTGATATTATTATATTTCAAATTAAAAAATATGAAATTATAATTATATAAAATACTAAAAGAATTGGGATTTGTGATGGTTTTTTTATTGTTCATTCAAATATAAATAGTGAAGCTCTTATCCCTTTTCATTTTCATATTTTTTTTATAAAAAAAATTTGTCCTTATACTTTTTTTAATTTAATATTTCTATGATCTAATTTCATAAGATAAAGTTTGAAATTACTGTAAAATAACAAAATTAAAAGAGAGAGAATCACTTTATAAAACCAAAAATAAAAAAAATGTAAGGTCAATCTCAAATTCTTGAATTTTTTATTTTGATTTAAAAGTCTATTTTGTTCACTTTTCAGTTTCTTGGTTTAAAAGAAGACAAAGAAACTACTTAAAAAACAACAAAGTTATTAGTTAACCACAATCCAACCACAAAAGATAGGATCCAATAAATTGCTCATTGGACGTGAATTATGTATTATTCATGCCCTCCTATACGAGAATCATATACTAGACTTACTAGCTTATCTCTTAAATTTCTTTGGTTACTAATAAGAATTCTATTGTTATACCTCAAAACCCTTTTATTATATGAATATTGACCAATTTTTCATAGTAATCAACTTTTCTATCACAAATCTGCTAAAATTCCCCATCACCTTGATATGTCTCATTGACTTGTTCATACAAGGTTGGGGTTATAGCAGTAATAGAAACTAATTTGTCTTGCCTATCCTCTTCAAGATCTATCTATTTCTTAGTAGTAACATTCCTGGATAAAGCATTAGCTATCAATTTTTTTTTGGCCTATATTGAATGATATACTTCAATCCCTACAATTTAGTTAGTCAATTCTTTTAAATAGGTGCGATCTTTTGTTTTAGTAAAAATCTCAAACTCTTATGATCAGTTTTTATAATAAACTAATGATGCTCTAGATAGTGCTACCACTTCCTACCATAAGAACTTCCTTTTCATATATGGACAATCTCAAGTGTTTTACATTCCATGCTTTACTAAAATAAGCTAAAGGCCTCCTTTTTTTGACTTAACATAACTTAGCACTAATATGAGTCGAATTCTAGGCAGCGGCCTAACAAGCAACCTATCACCTATTTAAAAAAATAGGAGGAGGTAATGTGTCATCTATTTCTGAAGCAGCAACAATAACAACAACAATGATAAAGTCCAGACATGTCTGGTGTTTTTTAAATGTCCTAATTATGCAAGGCGTATTAGGTCATCCAAAGCCATATATCTACCTTTTTTATTTTTTTTCTTGATTTATTTTTTCTAATTTTATCTTTTAACATTAGATTTTTGTTGAATTTTTTTATTGGATTTTTTTTTATTTCATAGTTTGACATTTGATTGACTTTGAATTGGTCTTCATAATTTATTTTAGTTTTCTTTATATGAGGTTATCATAGTCTTAAACAATTGTTTTGCCATTTGGTTGTGCTTAATTTTACGAGTGTTTATTTTTGTTATTGTATAATTAAATATAAAATAGTTTAAGAAAAAAAGTTATAAACCCAATAGAGTCCATGAACCAAATGACATGTCTAGCGGGTCAACTTGGGTTGATTAGGAATTGAGTTTCATAATTTATTTTGATTTGCTTTATATGATATTATCATTGTCTCAAGCAAACATCCCGACATTGGGTTGGTGCTTGATTTGCAATCATCTATTTTTGTTACCATATAATTAAGTAAAAAATAGTCTTTTAAAAACAAAGTTGTTAAACCTAGTGACCATAACTCAGGTTGCGGGTTTGACAGATTAAGTCACGAGACTCAAGTTAATCAAATATGTCACCGCTTCAATATTTTTTAAAAAATATTTCATCTTAAGATTTTTTTAAGTCAAACCATGTTTTTACTTGTTGTCCAGATTGTTTTTGGATTCACCAAGTTAGCTAAGTCACATCATGCAACTCTCACATGATTTAATTTTAAACTTGGTTTAGGCAAGAAATCTAGTCAGGAGGTTTCAAAGTTGACTCGCATGACCATGTTTAATAATAATGCCAAGGAGTTCCTTGTTACATAGACATTTTATTTTTATGTTTAAAACTTTTTGGTCCAACCGGGGCATAACAGGAGCAGTTATCTAGTTACAATATAACCTCAGTAAACTAATACCTTGATTAAATGATATTTTTGGTCAGTCTCAACTTGAAACCATTGTGGTAAATCAATAATTCATTAAATTTATAAGATAATATATTTTAAACAAAACACATAGATCCGACTTGATAAATAAATTAATAATCTCTTTATACATCAAAATTACATATATACATGACTCAATTAAAAGACCTTTTATAAAATATGGTTTTAATCTTAGGTGTTTTCTCTTGAAATATTTTTCTTTTTAAATCTTATCTCTGACGTTTCTTAGTGTATTAAAAAACTGTAATGTAGTTTCTCATGTTTTAAGAGAAAATCATGTAATGTGATGAATGCTTTGAGTGCCTTTTTGCATAATACAAGTTGTAGTATATAACTATCGTCTTCAACTTCATCTTCCATGTCATTTTCTATAAAGTTCCTTAACAATTTATCCATCGCTCGAGATTAGAAGCCATTGTATCGAGTTTTATTATTTATGATACTATATGTTCTTTTATTAATATTTTTGTTTGACTTAATGTTCATAAAATATATTAATTAAGTATGCAACAAATGTATAATTTTAGTTTGTTACAAAAATAAAAAATCTATTTAATAAAACTAATTACATTCATGAACTTGTTTTGGTTAAACAAATATATAAAATAATAATAGCTCATAATTTTAGTAAATATATAGTATTTGTATAATCACAATACATGATACATGCACTAACTTTAATATTTTAGAAAAACAAAATATCTTGATAAATTATTTTTTTTATTAATTAACATATAAATTAATAAATTATTAATTTATTGATTAAATAATATCTCAATTAATTAATAAATTTTCATGGTCCAAAAAATATTAATTTATAAAAGTTTAACTGTATATATTAATACAAGTAATGTGACATAGACCGAAAATAGTAATAATATTCTCAAATTCAATAGTTCAATTTTGTAACAATCGAAAAATCATTGACAACTCGAGTTAAGAGATTGGTTAATTATTATTAAAAGCAGTTTTTTTTTTCATATAACCCTTCAAGAAATTATTTAAGTTAATCTATAATGTGATCTTACATCACAAAAATATTGAAAAACATATTATATAGGTTTGTGAAGAAGTTATAAAAAAAAAACATATTTAGTGAGTTGAGACCATAAAAAAATGATGGTATAAAGGTTGTTTTAAAAAGCACATATTTTGGTTGAATAGTTATTTTTATTTGAAAATGTTATAGAATATTTTATTCAAAAATTGAGACCATTAATAAAATGATGTGTATTATTAAAAAAAAACAAAGCTAATTTATATTTATTAAAAACTAAACACATATTTTTTTAGGAAATATTAAAAGAGCGAATTTCAAAACAACATGTATTTTTATTAAAAATATATTTTTATGTGTAAAAGTTATAAAAAGTTATATTTAATGGATTGAGATCATTAATTGAATGGTATATCTTATTATAATGAAACTAATTTATATTTCTTAAAAATTAAAAAATAGTGTTGACCTTAAAGATTTCATGAAAAAAAAATTATCTCAATTTCACAAAGAACCTTAAAAGAGTGTTAAGAAAAAGAAAAAGAAAAACGAAAAAAGAACAAAGAGTGTTCATCCAAAGGCCACCAGAAAAAATTACTTACTCCAGCGCTTTGCTGTAGCACACTATAATATAAATGGATGTGTAGCTACCATTCGAGAAACTAAATAAGTGGTATGCATTACATTGCGCAAAACATGTTAAACTAAATAAGTGTTAAATGTGTTTTTAAAGAAATAAAAAAAATTAAAACCTGAGTTATTGATTCAAATGAGTTTAATAAACTTGATTAATTTAATAATATGATTATAAAAAAAATCAACGATAAAAAAACAAAAGAAATAACAATGATTAATAAAAAAAAATTAAATTCTTGCCAATATTATTAAAAGATATCATCTAAATATTCTTAAAAGATCTCAATCATCTTATTTGATAACAAATAAAAAAAATTAAATGAGAATGGAATAACTTATAAAGAGAAATAAATCTCAAAGCTTAATTATCAATAAATCAAACGTTGAAGGACAAATTGAAAAATGTTTTTTTGAAAAGGAGTAGAAAACCTTAGTCGAGTCAGCATGCCAAATTTACGGCTCGTTTGTGAGGTTAGAATAATCTTGTATAAAAAAAATTGAATAAAATCATTGATGTCAACTCTCAAGCAAACTAAATGATGATAGATGAAATTGCAAAAACAATAATATATATCAATCTGACTTAATTTAACTAACTCATGAGCCATGATATGAGATTAGGATAATCTTATAGAAAAAAAAAGAGAAAACAATCATGAAGCTAAAGGCCTAATAACCTAATGTTGAATGATGAAATTGAAAAAAAAATTATTAAAAAAAAACACATAACAAAATATCAAAGTCAAATTGAACTAATCTTTGAAATTGGATCATTAGACTAGGTTACTTCATTTAAGGTAAACACGAAAAAATCATTAAGCAAATCTCCCAATCGACCAAAATTAAAAATCAAATAGCAATAAAACAAAATAAAGACCAAATCTGGTATAAAAATAAATTAAATAAAACAATGAGGAACTAAATTGGATTAAAAAGTTAAATGAAATCAAAATGTTAAGGGACAAAATTGAAAAAAAAAACTTCAAAAAGCATTAAAAGAAAAATATATAACAATAAAAAGAATGATGATCAAAACTGATACAAATACAAACTAACATGACACATTTAATTTTTTAAAGGGAGGGCACAAAACCTGATATGAGGAGATAGAAATGAGGGAGTAGGAGAAAAAAAGTTCACCGGAACCCAACCACTACGCTACTTTGCACATCTTCCTGACCATTGGAAGAGGATTTCAGGACATTTCCAACATCGTTATGAAAGGTGATGTTTGGTCATCAAATGACTTCGCGCGACACCCACAAGCTACACACGCATCAACCACATTGTATTTTATATTTATTGAAATACCAAATTATCCCTCAATCAACTTTATAATAACTAAAAAACTTGTAGAAAAGTATAAAAAAAACCGTGGATGCAAGTTAAATAATTTTTTATTTTTAAGGATAATTTAGTCATTTTACTATGCGAATAGAATATGAAAAGACCATATTGCCCTCTATCAATCTGAAAATCATCGAGGCATGAGGAAGTGGCCATATTACCCCAATAAGATGTTTAATGATTTTTCTTCGAATGAAAAAATAATCATTTCATTGTTTCAATCCACATCAATCTATGTCTTATAACATACAATGAAAAATTGACTCTCATAGGTTTTTATTAATAATGAAAGTAGGAAATTTCATGAGAAAACTTTAAAAAGAGTATTTTAAAAAACACATATTTTAAATGAAAAGGTAGTATTTTAGAATTTATGTGGTTGATTTAAAAAAAAAAGATAAGAAAAACTTTTAAAATAACTCAAAAATTTTTAAAAAACTCACAATTTAAACATTATATAAAATTTTACTTTGTGTTTCTATTTTAAAGAAATATTTTTCAAATGATGGTACAATAAAAATAAAATATTAAAAAAAGCTTAGCCCAAACTATATTCAAGTAGATGGAAAACCCAACTATATTGATCAAGTCTAAACACTTGAAAGACCTAACCATATTAACATTTTTTTTCTCTTCTGCATGCCCCATACATTGTATGCAAATTCCCTTACCAAGCATTTGAAAGAACAAAAGTCAAATCTAGGATTTATCCTAATCTTATTATCAGTAATAAAAGCCAAAAAGATTCAATGGCTATGAAGAGAATGAGATGACATAAAAAAGACAAAAAGAGAAGAGTTAAAATACAAAAGAAAAGAAAGAAAGAAAGGGAAGTCGGTATCACACTTGAACTCTAATGATGACATCTATAGTACCATAAAAAAGATCTTAATGAGATGAATTTATGAACACCTTGAAAAAGTCACTATTAGAGGCTAGAGTGGGCTATGTGTATCACCTGAAGACAACAAGTTGCCCTCTCATTGTTTGGTTGGGACTAGCCCAAACAACTAGCATTCCGACCATTTAGCCCATGCCCAAATGGCTAAAAACTTGCATTTCAAGCCTTGTCTAATTAGCCTAGGTAAGAATGACAAGTTACAAGTTTGTGTTGGGTTCCCAAATATCATACACGCAGCGGAAACAATAAAACAAAATTCTTTAGGAGTCCCCAAGATCTCAATAGACAGATCTAAAGTTGTCTAGGGATTTATTACTTAAAGATTTTATATTCTTCAACTTTGAATAATTTTTTAAAGATTGGATTGTCGCAAACCACAAGCTGTCTATTTTTTTAGCCTTTAACAGTAATCCACATGAACCACCAGTGAGAAATCTCTTAAATCCTTATTTATAATAGAGGGATTATCATGCCTAAAGTGTTAGCTCTCTATTCTGTGACTTACATAGTTTTTCTGTTTAATAAACAACCTCCAATAATTAGAGATATAACTTACTATTTATAGAAAAATCTAAAAAACCTATAAATTGATAGAATATCAATTTTTTGTGATGCGAACCTCGTGATCACGTGGTCACGCAACCCACACGCAAAGACACCAATTCCTGGAAAGCCAAGTAAATCAGGTTTGATAAGAGTGTGACACAAAGATAACTTGTACCTAGGCACCAGCACTATTAGAAACGGAGACCCCTACCCAACGAATATTGATTCGCGAACGAGAAGTATAAGGATGACGCCACAAAGACAGTTGTTCTTCGATAAGTCATTTTCAGTTCTTTAGAGAACCAAGGAAGGGAGATTATCCCATCAACACACAATAAGTGCAACAAGAAGTTCATTGATCTGAAAATTGCGTACCCTTACATGTTTGGTTATGCCTTTATTTATACTGATTCTAGACTTAAAAAAACCCTAATGGACCCCCCTTAGGTGAACTTATGTGAAGCCTACTTACAATTGACCCAAATAAGTAATAATAACCCAAAAACTAAGAAAAAATAATAAAAATAATAAAATTCTGAAAATTATCATGCTAAATATGCTAGAATCAGATTTGTCACCCTTAAAAAGTCCCAAATAAACTAGGAGAAATTTGATTTGGAAAATTTGTGTTGCTGCCCCCTTGATGTCTTTGATTAACTTGGATTTCCTTGCTTAACTTGGACAAATAAGAAAACAAATTTCCTCCTTTGTTGCTGATTTAATTACTTTCCTTCCTAAGTTAGGAAAAACATTAAATAGTCCTCCTCTCTTTAGGAATAAGATATGGCCAACTTCCTTACTTAATTAGGAGAATAAATTGCTGACTTTTTATCCTTGTAG
>Ga0325411_1002051_pt1 | contig 22605 bp, 20 predicted proteins | sample PopdelMetagenome_13_FD_206181 | JGI IMG/M metagenome (GOLD analysis project Ga0325411, IMG submission 206181) | Populus deltoides microbial communities from Bellville, Georgia, United States - Xylem-PdIQD-R4 | ecosystem: Host-associated > Plants > Phyllosphere > Stem > Wood/Secondary xylem... | reverse complement strand
CCACCTCTCTTTTCAAGATAAAACTGACTATGGAACTACAAATTTAAACATGGAATAATGTCTCTTGAATGGCTAACCACGTAATGGATTTAGACCACTGCTGGTGCTAGCCATAACTGTCCTAACTGTGCCAACCACCGCCCATATGCAAGCAGAATCCACCAACACTTGGGCAGTCCTCGCGCAGCCATAAAAAAATTGATTAGTTGGATAATAAGCTCTATCAATAATCACATGGCAGCGGTTCAGATTTTGGCAAAGCCTCCTCTGTTGTGGGGGGAATAAATTGTCTTTGAGTTGGGGAGGAGGCGTTATCCATCCAATAGGAACGGAGAGCAACAACATCGATAAGATCAGAAGTATAGTTTTTAGATGACGGTTTTTTTTTTTTTTTGATAATTATCAGATAAAGGTTGCTTGTAAATCAGCTTAAAACCTATTCATCTTACCAGTCCAGATCAACCATGTCTTCCACTGCCCAAGACCAAATCTTACAACAAGAACATTCAAGTTTTTTTTTTAATCTACTATTTTTTTTTTACGCTGGAAGTAAAGTTGTCAAAAATATTTTTTTTGACATGACAAAAAAAATCAATATAAACTCGGATTGTAAATTTAAATTATAAAATCATAAAAATATAAATAATTTTTTCAACTAATTATATATTGATAATTTCAACTAAAAAATTAAATTACATTAAAATCTGATAAAATTAGTCAATAATATTATAATAAATAAGTAATCTAAATAAAATAAAAAAGATAAATAGTATGAATTAATAAATTAATGATATAAAAAAATAAAGTCTTAGAATAAAACTTCTCAATACAAGTGAATTACAGAATGATATTGACATATTTAGTCCTATCATTCAGTAATTTACCGGTAGCTTTAGATATGTTTCAAACATACATAAATGTCTAGTTTGACATATTTGATAAGATTCATCTACTAACCTTGACTCTCTGAAATATTATGTTCTCAAATTCCATTTGACCTAAAAATTTACCACAATATATTTTCATGTGTCTAATATTTTTCTATAAAATTTCAGCTTTATCCAATGTATTGTTTGAAAGATATATCTAATTTCACAAAACTAATTAACAGATATTTTAAGATTAAATTTAAATATGACTTAATTTATATCATAAATTTAATAAATTTATAAAATCAGACCGACTTTTTAGTTTGAGCACATGTTTCACTCGTACAATTTTCCTAGTTAACTCACTATTTTAACAATAATAGCCGGGAGTTCAAAATTTTCATTTCTACGCAAAACATGTGTCGTTTTTCCTTTCCTGAGTCATAGATAAAATTCAGTCATATATATATATATATATATATATATGTATATATATATTTCTTTGGGAGACTGAATTCTGAAACTTCGTGTACATCAGCTGCGAGTATAGAAAGTCTACATGTGATTAATGTACATATACATTAGGATGTCTTTGTATATTCTCTGAAACAAACGTAAGCAAACCTGTAAAAAGAGTAAAAGCCTTATCTCGGAAGAAAAAATTGCAATTAGGACACTTTTCCTTGGATTTTTCACACTGAAACCTTCCAAATACCTGCTTTTTTTTTTCTCAGGTTACAAGAACATCTGGCTTTCTGAGGGATCTGATGCTAAAATCTCCCAAATTCCTGCTCTTCTTTTCCCAAATAGAAGGAACATCTGCCTTCCTGTAAAGGGCGGAGTAAGAGTTGAGACACCATCACTCCTCTGGCCGAAAGAAACTATAAGTTGAACTGGTCTCAGTCTTTGTAACCTTCATCACAACATTAAAGGATTTAATCAAGCAATTATACAGGCAACACTAAATCATGGCAGAGCTTTACCATAGTGTCAACTTTGTACTCTTGTAATGACAGGTGAGATTACTGAGTAGTATTAGTGTATCTCAAAACTACAGGCGAGCACCCTGCCGTCTGATTCCACGCTTTACCAAGAAAACCTCACAGCTTTAATGCTTCCCAGGACATGCGAAACTACATGACCAAGTTTTCTTGGGATCAAATTTCGGACAGGATATTAGTTATAGATGATGTTTCTCTGGTATTCTACACTGAGAGATCAACTCACTCAAGACGACAACAATTTTCCTGACCTCTGAAACTGATTCATGATTGCTCATAAATTTATAATAATTTATCTTCTTGAGAGTTCTTTAAAAGAAACATTCTTATACTCTAGCAAGGAAATAGACACAAGAGAAATGGAGGATTGCAGATTAAGAAAAAAGAAAGAAATATTGAGAAGCTTTAAGCGAGAATAAACCTACCTCAGGATTTCGTGAAAGTCCAGTAGGAAGAGCAGGAACAAGAGATGTCCAAAGGATGGGGTCTACTAAGGGATCGATTGTGTTGTAGTTGGTCAGAAGAGGAGCAGACAAGAAAGGAGTCAATGGAACATTTCTTTGAAGAGACAATCCCCCAGTCATTCCTAATGCAGCTCCAAGCCTCTCACTGTTGCTATCGTGACTTGTGGACTTCTCAACTGCTTTTCCATGGTCCATCTTATTGATATTATTTCTGTTTTCATTCTCATCGTTTTCAGTGACAGTTTCTTGCTTTTTTGATGCCTTCTCTTGCAAGTTCTTGTATGCAGCTGACTGTGACAGAATGCTCAAAGCAGATATCTTAGAACCTTTATGCCTTTTTCCTTCAACAGATAAGCCTAAACGGGGCATCTGGTATGGCTCAGTACATTGCACTTCTCGTTCTGTTGTTTTAAGTTCACTGCCAATGTCGTCAGCACAGCCATGTTTTGTATCCTCGGATGACTTTGTCATAGACTCTGCCAGACTAGTTTTATTGGAACCCCACCATTTAATATAGCCTGTCAGATCTATCTTTCTCTCAATACAAAAACTGTATTCACTCTCAGCTGCTTGATCATCACCTGCACCTTATAATGAAATATTGCCCTTAGATGGCATTAATTTTGGAGGTAAACTAGGTGGGAGAATTTAAATACTCACAGGAGCCTTCAGTCACCAATTTATTGTCAAAAGGCCATTTTGCAAGGCAACATAACACTGCAGAATTCTTTAATATAATTTGGTGTCTTGATTAATGATAAATAGAGAATCCCTGAATTAAGAAATCAGACCTTACCATAGTTTACGTTACTGAAGTATTCAGATCCAGGCACACGACTATAAGATGAGTCCCATCGACTGAAAGCAGAAACAAAAAATTAGTAATATTTTAAGCATATGTGATTAGGCAATCATATACCATAAGAATGCTTTAGGGAAGAGCAAAAGGTACCATAAATGAAAGGATAATTTGTGCAGAAAAAAGCAAAAGGTTCCAAGAGCATACCTAGATAGTGCACGGTACTTTGAGATTCCTCTTGAAAAACCACTACTCTTTCTGCAGAAAACATCCACCATTAGAAACAGCATGATTACTATAAACGGTATGTTTTTCAGACTAGATACACACCTCCGAAGAGATGCCAGATACTCTTCTCTTGAGACATTCTGCATTTCTTCAAGATCTCTCGTGTAATCAGTAACCTGCAGGACATTGTGACAAAACTTAATCAGTAAACAGAAAAACACGAATGAGCTCTGTACAAGAAACTAAGAAAGGTCCAACTGGAGTTTTTTTTTCTCACTGGAAAATTAATGAGTGTTCCAGGGCCCCAATATTTCAAAGCAGCTAGATCATATGCCCTAGCAGCAGCTTCCTCGTCATCATATGCCCCTGCAAGTGAGTAGAACTTAATGAATCCAATAAATATGAATAGCACAAGTAGCATATTTCAAGAAAAAGATTGTATAAAGCCAGTAACATACCCAAGTATACTGGAAGAACGAGCCCGGCCGACCATTCCAAGCGCAACAAGGAGACAAAGCCAGTGTCAGTTTGCATAATATACCCATGATTGCATTGTAAAGAAAGAGGAGAGGGAGGGAGGAAGCGAGATAGAGACCTTGCTTTCCCTTCTTATTCTGATTCTGGTTCCAGGTACTCTTATCCCAAAGGTGAGCTTCATATCGACCAGTCCACCTATGCCTATTGACCAAACCAAACAATAGAAATGTGATCAGCCATCAAATCATAATTCTGTGTTGCTATTGACTACCCTTGAAAATCCAAGGTAACCACCCTGTACCCTCAAAATGACCCAAAATCACATTTATTTTATTTAAATAAAAAAAAGCAATCCCTTTCTTTTCCAGGCCCCATTCTACTACATTGATCCACCAGAAGCCTTGCATCAAATATCCTATTAAAATTAGCATTTCCAAATCTCCTGAATTACCTCAACACTTTCTCCCACAACCATTTATTTCCTCTAAACCCTCGTTTACACGTGTTGTCAAACACATAATACACATAACGCAAGCAACTAACTGTCTTCAACTTTGCCCTAACACAATCACACTCAATTATACAAAAAGATAAAAACTTTAAACCGATACCCTAAAAAAGAACCTTGTACATACGTATACAGGCACCTTTACACCCACGGATACGTATATTTATACCTGGTGACGCCACGGTAAATGGAGCTACGTTTACCAGCAGTGCAAGGAGGCATTTTGCTAATACGTTCTTTAGCGGTGCATCCTCTCTCCTTCCTTGGCTTCTTAAGTCCTCTGTACAGTAATAACTGATCGTTTGCTATCACCGCCGCCTCTGAGCTCTCTCCTCCACCACCTCCGCATCCTCCGCTTCCGCCACCACATACTCCGCCGCCGATTTCTGGTTTTAGGACCGGATCAGAAGAAGACGCCATGATTTGATTTAAGAAAAAAACTAACAAATTGAGAATGGAAAAGGAAGCATCTTTTTGACTGTTGGTTTTTCACTGAAGTAAAGAGGGGAGGGAAGATGAAATGACGGAGATGTCCTTGATCGGTTTGGAAATGACGATGGTGTTTCAGGGTTGTTACAGGATGAAATGGGGTATAACGGCTAGGAGGGGGAAAGGGGTAATTCGATAACTTAAAGTGTTTTGAAAGAGTATGGAATATGGATGCTTGCTGGTGGATGTGGAAGCCAACTGCCACTTGTCCGGTTTTGGAGGTGCTTCGTGTCATGTTTGAAAACGACGTCGTAGTTGTAATTATTGCGAAGGTTGAATTATTTTTTTGCCTGCTTTTTAGGTGACTAGCATGTGAACCTCTCAGGCAAAATGGTTTTCCCCCCATCTCTCGGAGGATGGTGATGTGTTTTATCTTAATTATATTAATTTTTATTAAGAATATTATTTTGAATAAAAAAAAATTGATTTGAGATTTGGTGAGATCAACAACATTAAATCTAAGTTGATGGATACTCGTCTAGTTCGAGTTAAAAACCATAATTTTAATAGCAATTGATAGATATATTTTTATATATATTATTATTTTGGTTCAAATCCAAATAAAGAATATAAAAATTATTAGAAAATAATTTTTTCGTAAATATAGAGATTTTAATATAGAAATGCTCATCCAAGACCAAAATAGAGAGGAACTATTAGAAGTAGGAGAAAGAAAATAAGTATTTAAAAAAAAAAAAAAACAAGAAGCGTAATACATTCCGGAAAAAGAAAGATCAAGGGATACTCATTTTTTTAATAAAAAAAATATTCCTTTTCTTATTACAAAGAAACCAATTTCAGGATTTTATGTCTACAGATATTATAGACAATAGAACAGGACTATTTCACCAGCTGCATTAACCAACGACTGCCTCACAATGCATTACAGAACTAGATCATATGCCAGCCATGGTGCTGGTCGTGTAGTTAACTTGACATCTAGCATTTGCTTCAGTCTTTCCGCCAAAGAGAAACTACACTGAGCAAACAAGTATCCATAGCCTTCGACCTATCATGGCATAAACAGGACATCGTTGAACCAGTAAAGCAGCCCGGATCACCGGTCTGTCCATGGTGGATTGTCTACTCTTGAGTGGCGAGTTTAATCCAAATCGGATCAAAATCCTTTCGTGTTCTTGAGAACATAATAGATTGCATTTGTAAACCAGATTCTCAATGTTGATGGGACTGGACATTACATTGTCACTGAACTCCATATTCTCACAGGTACAATGACGCTAGTAATGACTTTGTATTCCCATCATCTTTTGTTCCTCACATTAGGCCATTTCCATCCCCTGCTACAATTGCATATGACACTCCGGCATCATCCTTGATCACAGACAACCTGCATTCTAATACGACATTTTGAAAGCAAAGGACCTCTCAGGCGTCAATAGACATACTGAGAAAGTGCTCTAGCATTACCCAGCTCAATGAACTTTCATCGGGAGCATCAACTGCAGTGACTAATTTCTTGTTATACATTTCCTACTCCAAAGTTCCATTCCTCATCGTGTGAAAAATGATCATCTTTCGACAGCTTGGATATATTGCTGGAAATGTCATAAACTACTCTTGCAGGGCATGGGTTAATTTTTCCCCCCCATTTAACCAGCGGAGAGTAGGAAGGATCTCACACCTTGCTTGTCGAGACTTCATTCCCAGATTTTCTTCTCAACAATTCTGCAAAACATCAGTGACCAGAATAAGAAACAGCAACCCAATGAAATGGCTAGGTTTAAATATTTTGTTCACTTGTATTAGATAGAAGCATGTGTTCCAAAACATGATTCTCTTGTGTGGGAGACAAGTATTTGCATACCAACTCTTTCCTGTATGATAGAAGAATAAGTGGCTCCACTTTTCTGTGCAAAGGAGAGTATGTCAAAATACATTCCATTTGAAGGCTGAACTCTGGCTTCCTCCATCCATTCCAATACCTGCATTAAGAATTCGAGTTTTTCCGATCAACTAGAATTGCATTTTAACCCAAGAATAGCAGGTCTCCATTTTTTAGGGAAATAAGTGGAGGGGGGGGGGGGGCAAAGTGGCTAGTCCTGATTCCTGCCACTTGCATGTCCATAATAGAAAAATTGAAGCATAATCTGACAGATTAAGTCTCGTTGATCACTTACACTTCCTTAACTATAATTATGATCATTAAACTTCAAAACATATAACTGACCAAGACTCTGATTATTGAAGCAATGCATGCTTTCCCTCTTATGGGACAATTCTGAAAAGGGAACTTCACTAGGATTTCGAAAAGAACAACCCACTTTTTTGGAGTCATGTAATCACTAACTGTTGTGCCAGTGCTTGAGTTCAAATGAATGCCTCATATAACTTATGGACACATTGATTCAAGACTTTGAAAACAGACACCCTGTGATACCCCAGGTCCCACTTCAGATGAGTGTAAGAAGATCCTAAGGAAACCCCAGGTTGATACCCACCATATCTATCAATAGAAGATTGATGAAATGAACACCATCCATAACATTTATTATTTTTAAAAGTTATGAAATTTTATTTTGTATGAAACAACAGAAATTTGATTACAAGTCACCTCAATATATTTCCTCCAATTTCCAACAGCCAAAAGATTCTTCAACAAGATCGAGTAAGTGTTGCAGTTGATTTCAGCACCTGATCCTATAATCTTGTAAAACAACTGCATTTGTTCATAGATGATGCAGAGCAAGATTAGCTTATAAAACATAACGAATAAAAGTAGACGAATAAAAGTAGCAAGTAAATTAGCTCTCACTACTGATACCCCCCAAGATTTAAGTTATTTATTATATAAGAAGCTTAACAAGAGGTCAAACAAAGGGATAATTAAATTGTTTACGGTTTCAATGCAGTGTTTCTTGGCAAATACAACTATCATAATATAAGATAGACATGTGAAAAATATCTGAGTACCTTCATCATAGATTCAATTTTTCCACTTTTCCCCAGAAGATGCAGAAGCTGATTCAGAAGTCCAATTGAAACAACAGAGAATGAAGGCTCCATCAATTTAATTAACTCAATCGCTGTTCTCCAATCTCGTAATCTACACCCAAATTTTCTGTGCTAGTTACTCGGGGAACATGAGCATAATGATGTATTATCAAGAGAGCAGGAAATCAATCATGTCCAGACAAACATGCTTATCAAGGCAATTTGCAAGATAGAGTGGATACTTACAGGCTACAGGCAGATACCATCTCAAAGAAAATAGCATCGCTTAAGGGGATTTCTTTCTCTCTCATAAACTCTGCAAGAATGAGAACCTTCGATGGATCACCTCCCTTATTGAAAGCTCTCATCAGAGCCGAACATGCAATAGTGTCTGGTTGGATATAATACTCTTCCATTTCTTGAAGAAGAGCACAGGCCTTTTTCCAGTGTTCTGTACTTGGACAGAAACAAAAGAGAGGTATTTAGCTAGGCAGATGATTTATTTCACGCCATTCACTAATCATGTCAGTCTCGTACAAACTGACCTGCTGCATTATAAGCATGTAGCATCATGGTATAGGTAACAACATCAGGACAACAGCCAGCCATCTTCATCTTGTTGAATATAGATTCTGCTTCTGTGATTTTACCCTAACATATATCAAAACACAAAAGAAATGAGATCCCCTTCCATTTCCTGTAGATTAGTTAGAAGGCATATTTTGCCAGAGCACTTGCCTGCTTGCTGTAGGCACAGATCACAGAAGAGTAAGCTTCCTTGGTCATAGGAATCTTCAAGTCCATCATTTCAGAAAGAAACTCAAGTGCCTCACAATATTTTGACATTTTGCAGCAACCACTTATTAAGACTGTGAAAGTAACTGCGTCAGGAATCACTTTACTTTTTCTCATGGATCTGTACATAGAAGTAGCCTTTTCAAACTCTCCCACATTCATATAGCTTCCAATAGCTGAATTATATGCAATTGTGTTCAATTTAATGTGTCGCCTTTCAGCTGCCTGAAGCACAACATCAATATTCACCTTCCTAGAACAGCGGCCACAAGCTGCCAAAAGAGTGCATATTGAGACAGCATTTGGATAGATTCCATCTTGTTCCATTTCACGTAAAACTTCCACAGCTTCAGCAAGCAAACCATTAGATCCATAGGCATCAATCATTGCATTGTAGCTGACAAGATTTGGCTTCAACTTGTCTCTCTTCATCATCTCAAATACTTCTCTTGCCTTTTTAGGTTGTTGTGATCTTCCATAAGAGTTTAGCAAAGATGTATATGATACAACATCTGGACGAAGTCCACTATTTTTAATTGCATTGAAAACTGATAATGCCTCTTTATTCATCCCATGAGAAGCATATGCTCCCATGAGAGTATTATAGGAAACAATGTTAGGCTTGAGACCTTCTGCAACCATGGTACTAAACACGGCCCTACAGTTTTCTATCTGCCCAATCACAGAGTGCAAGTAGATGATGCTTGTAAATGTTACAACGTCAGGGTGGCACTCTGCTCTCTTCTCCCTCATGGACTTGAAAATACCAATGGCTTTTTCATATTGACCAAGCTTTGTTAAGCAATATATCATGATGTTAAGTGTTGTTGTGTCAGGACGGATATTTGTACCTTTCATTAGTTCAAAATAAGATAGAGCTTTTGCATACTGGGCACCAGTCTTATATGCAGATAAAATAATATTGTGAGTCACCAGATCAGGTCCAACTCCATTTTCAGTCATTTTCTTACAGAGCTTCAGAGCTTCTCTCCAGTTTCCACTAGATCCACAAGCATTGATCAAGTTATTATATGTCGACCGACTGGGAGGAATCTGCAGATGTACAATTAAGGACTCAGAAATCTCTTATGATCTCAGATGACTCAAGTGTATAAGAAAGTAATAACAAGTCATTTACCCAATTCCTTTTCGGGTTTGTACGTGGAAAAAAATCAATACTTAGTTAAGGTTTCAGCAAAGTGGGTCCTAGAAGGGAGAATCTAAAGATAATCCTATTTTTTACATGAAATGACCTTCCCTAGAGACTTGAAGTTGCAAGAACAAGACTTTAACCACTGCGCTGAGCAACGGTCTCAAATTTAAAAACTATTCTAACACATATAGATAAATTTAAGAAATATAGGGAAGGCAGCAGTATTTTCTATGGAAATTATTCAGGGGAGCTTATTATATTCATCCAAACTATCAGTGGAATCAAATGCCTATTCTAAACCTTCATGCACACCAGTTGAAAAATACATGGGTGTTATATAAGTCATAAATCAAGCTATCATCAATAGTTTCAATCAAAGACCCCACCACTCCTTGAATATCTAACTTAGAAAAGGAACGAGTTAAAAAAGAGTGAAGAAAACAAAATTTTTCAAGTCATTTTTTATGGCTGTAGTGATGGATCCCTAAAGACCAATGCATGAAGCAATATTGCAAAACTTTCTACACAACTCCAATTCAAGGAAGCTCACATCAAGCCAGACCTACTAAGATAAATTATAGAAGAAGAAAACAGATACACACAGCTTTCTGCAGCATGTCTTCCATTATATTCATAGCCCAACGCCATTGACCTGATCTACCATGCGCATTGATAAGAGCATTGCAAGTCTCAGCATCTGGTTTGCACCTGGCAGGAAAAAAGAATAATTTGGAACCATATAGTGACCAAGGTAGAAAGCTTCAGATATTTCCATAGGAACAGAAACTAGAAAGTAACTGGCCAAGCATCACAAGAGAAACAGAAGGGATGTCCAGTTCCTTTGAATACCACCTAAAGCAACTAAATGCCCCCGAAACATGAACCCATAAAGGTGCCAAGAAACAAAATTTATTCCACAACAACTACTGTGACAGGAATTGCTTATTGGCAACTATAATATTCCATTTTGTCCTAAAAACAATCAAATCCCTGTTAAAAACACTGCAAATCAATAAAGCATTACCTCCATTTTTGCATCTCGAAAAACAACCCACGAGCTTGATCAGTCCAATTATGCCTAGCATGCAGCCTAATCATCATATTATAAATATCTGTACGAGCACAGTAGTTCCTCTGATTCTTCATCCACCGAAAAACCAAAATGCTGTGTTCAATTGAACCCTTCTGCGTTATCTCCTACATCATTTCCAAAAAAAAAAACAATAAGACCCTTTTCTTCCATCACCTCTCAAAAAAACACTCTCAAATAATAACAGTAACGTATCGATCATTGGATGAACCTACTATGGGTCCAAGTTACAGCGGGCCACTTTCACAAATCATTGTAAGTCCCACATGTGGGGTCCGGTTCATGAGAGTGGGTCCCACGAATGTAGACAAGCATTGCGGGGAAAATGGTTTGTTTACCTTGATAAGAAGAGGGAAATTCTTACGAGCAAACCGGCCAACCCACCGGTTCAAGAGACCTTCAACATCATCAGACTTGTGATCGAGTTCAAGAACTTTCTGGACAACCTGAGAAACAGACCAGTCCTTCTGGAACCTGTCTCCTTGGACTCGAATACGATAGCGTTGAGGAATCTGGTCTTTCCTGATTCCACTCACTTGAGTGGACACATGGTGTATGCCCTTGTCGTAGTCCACGAACCCAGATTTTTTCTCCACGAATGCTGCGTCGTTTTTGGAATTCTTGCATAGTATTTTGGGTTTGAAGGCTGATGGTGTTGGGTTGTGGAGGAGCGGGAGGTGGTGATGGTGTATGGTTGCCATTTCTGGTTGAGATAGAGAAACAGCTTTGGTCCGTGGATAGATAAACCCTTTCAAAATGGGTTTACAGTTATTTTAGTTCCAACTTCTAATTACCTTTTTGGCCCTCGTAAAAACAATTATCTGAGAATAATCATTTATTACTTTATTTTTATTATTATAAACGTTATCTCATCAAAGCTATCACACTTAGCTACAACAATAACTTAGTTTAAAATATGTATTAAAAATTATTTTTTAAAGTATTTTTTATTGAAAATATATTAAAATAACATTATTTAAATATTTTTAATATCAACTTATTAAAATAATCTAAAAATATATATATATATAAAATCATTGAGTACTAACTTTTCCATTTATAAAACATCATCACTGTTATTGTCAGATTTCCACTGGTAAAAAAATATTAAACAAGTCATGGAAAGTACCCAGTTTGAAAGTGAACAAAATGGTGTTTAACACGTTATTAGCAAAAGAGAATATGATATACATCAAAATTTGTAAATAGGCACTCCATCCAAATGGCTGTCACTGTGATGACTAGTGTATAACAAATACAAAATGAAACCAAAGGGCAAAAGCGTTGGGTGTTTTCCAACAGTACCTGCTCTTTTCTATGCCTTCAAAGGAAATAAGTTACAAAAGCTCCTTATCGGCAGAATTCAAGGATCCGACCCATCTTGCTTGTATATTGGACGCACAGTAGCTATATAAGTTTTACGTCCATGGTTCAGCTAAAAAGACCGAACCTTGGACAATGATACGGCTTGCCAATAGCCAGCTCTCGATAAATGACTATCGCTAGCTAAGTAGCAGCCCAAGGAGAAACTTCGACAACTGTCAATATCTATTCGGGGCAACAAGCATGGGTGGTTCTGACTCCATGGGCATCACCAGAGGCTGATTTTCTGTTGCCTCACAAGTTTCACTAGTTTGTGTAAAATGGAATCGGGTGCCGCTCAGTTGTTGAGTTTTTGTTTCTTCCATGCTTTCTGGGGTTTGTGTAATTTGGAAGCAGAACTAGGTCCACGAAATGATGCTTTGCCTTTCTTGTTCGTGTTCCTATGCTCCATCTTTCTTTTCCCATCACCAGTTTGCTCTTTGTTAAAATTCCTCTTCTTCCAACCATCCTCTGACCGAACCTTGATTGATTTTTCATGCTCAAAGTGCCTAGCTCTTTTAGCCCCTTCACGTCCGCTACCATCACCAGTTGATATATCAGGCTTGCTTGAGGTGGGAGGGTTCTCATTGTGTTTCTTCTCCCTCTTTCTCTTCCCAGGATGCACTGAACCAGTTCTCTCAGGTACAGAACCCGATTCCTTGTTCTTTGGCTTCTCCACCCTGATGCAGCAGCACAGTCAACAGGGATTTGAATGTGAGAAGCAACTAGGGAGACATGGCTCTTGCAGACAGCAATCAAGCAAAGACATATAACAGATATTAAACCAAAAGGAACAGGAGATTTATCAAACCTCTTAGATGATATATCTGCAGGCGTTTTTTCTGTATCATTTGTGCCAGCTTCCTTGGAAGTTGACTTATGATGGCGATTCTGCAAAGGATGGATATTGGAAAGAAGCAATATGCTTTATTTAAAATTAAACAAAAATTTCAGCAGCATGAAGCACATTGGATTAGCTATTCTAGATAGTTAAAACCATGCTATAATACGGGAGATGATGACCTTTATTGATTACTTTTTCATTAAATGAATGAATAGTTTGGAAACACCAGAACAAAATTTGAGACCATATAAAGGACAAAAAGGGCTCTAGCCGGGAAAATGGTCCCCACGTAAATGTTAATAAGGAAGGTTAAATGATTGATGCATTTCGCAACAGATATTAATGGTCTAAATCACTGATTATCATTTACATACTGAAACAGCAGTTGGTGACTCAACGAGAGCCAAAAGTCTTGCTCTGTCCCTGCCACTAGTCTGAATGCTCATGAGACAATTTACATAATTATAGCAACTTTCAATCTGGCCAGCACAAGCTGACATGTAGGGTCTGAATCTGAGCTAATCAAAATGTTTCAAGAAATTAAAATAAAACCAAATTGAGAAGGCAACGTTTTTAGAAAAGAAAAACAACCTGCAAAACAGTCTTGAAAAAACTCTTATGTTTCTCTGGGATATCTAACTCAACTGCAGAAGAACCACACTTCCGTATCATAATCTCCAGTATGACAGTAACCTGTGGAAACTCATATATCATATATGTAAGAGGACCTTTCAGAACAGACAATCAATAAACAGAGTCACGTAAACACGTAATTATTTGGAATGTGCAAAGAAGACCAATAAGAGCATAATGCCAGAGTTACATGCCTTCGATCTGAAATGGTTTCTAGAGACAGATGACCAGGGAAGAACTCCAATGATGATGTCAGATAGGAAATTCTGCAGGTCTTTTGCTTGCAAGCAAGATACTAATACTTTTGTGAAGCCCAAAACAGCCTGTTTAATATTTACTAATTATTTCGACACTGTTGAAATCTAAATAAATTAATAACAATCTGGATAGAGAGCTGGCAAATACTTACTTTTATGACTTCCAGAGCTTTGTTTTGCAGCAATGATAAGAGAGAGGGAACAAGATCGGGCACTTTAAGACAGATTTCTGTATCATTATATACTAGTACAGACAGTGCAGATACTGCTCCACTTGTTATGTAGGGAGACGAACCAGAGAGATAGCCTGTTATCTGAGCAGTTTATGACTTCATCAGAGAGCAGCTATGACACTTGTTAAGTTATTAATGGCAACATGAAAATGGTCAAATTCAAGATTTTTTATCATTGGACCACAACCAAAAGACCACTGAAAAACTAGCATATCAGCAACAACTCAATGTACAATCTAAAATTTCTAAATAAGGTACTCCCTGCCTGCAAAGTAATTCGTCCATCTACCCTTTATTGGATCCCCAAAATATTTGTCTAATTTGAAGCCCACATACAGAACCTAAGGAAGTTGTACACCACAAATCTAGAAGGCAAACAAGTTATCTAAACACCCAAAACTATCATTTTTAATTGCAGTGGTAATGATGGTATCACATTGATCACCTGAATTCATTGATAATATCCACTTAAAAGGTTGACTTTCTAACATAGACAAACAACTGGAGGCAGAGGGATAGACAGCCGGATATTAGCCATTCATGCTGGGAAAAACAATGAACTAAAGAGATGGTAAGCATATTCAAAAGCCTTCAACAAATGAAGCTTCACGTTAACAATACTAAAGTAGAACAGGTGACACACTAACCATGCTGATCAGTCTTTGATAAGCTTCTCTAGAAGTGGCACAAGATGAGTTGCGCAAGGAGGAACTTATAAAAAGGAGTGTATCGTAAGCCACTTTCCTAGCTTCTTCCCTTGCCTACATGTTACAGAATAGATGCATGCAGTTAGCTCTCAACCACAAGTGTCCTAACTTTGATAATTCATGCTGAATATCAAACTTGTTGATACAATGGCAATAGTATAGAATAACAAGGGAAAAAAAAGACTACTTGAATTTTATTTAACAAGAAATGGATGCCAATTTAAAATCTAGCACAAAACATAACCTAGTTGTTTTTTCAATGACAATAAACCCATAACAGCGGTAAGTAGTGCAATATATAGTTAGTTAATTTTATGTTATGTAAAGTTCATTAGCAAACTTATCCAAGAATTTTAAACTAACATAAAGAAAACAGAGAGAGAAAACTATAAATCAATGTCTTAACCTAAATGTGCATCTTTTGTTTGACACATTAACCATGTTTTCTTGTACAAAAGAACGAGACATGAAATATATCAAGAGCAGAGAGAGAGAGATTCTCTTAACAAGCTTTGGCAAGCTAATAACACACACGGAGCAGATAAAGTAGCTCAAGAGCTCGTTTACCTCTGATTCCTAACTCAAAAATGGAAATCAGGACTACAAAACAATAAAAAAGAAGAAGCAAAGCACGTACATCCTTCAAGATGAGTATGATCTCATTGAGCATAAGAAAAGCCTTTGTATTTTTCTCCTCTGAGGTCATCTGCAAAAGGCATATTAAAGAAATTAATGGAATTTAAGATTCCATTTAATTTATGCGGGATTACAATAGTATCACATCTGCCACCTCCAAAGAAAGTGAATTAGCTAAACAAACCAAAGTTGCCAGAGTGTCCATGATATAAACATAATAAGAGAAACTTCAAAAGGAGAAAAAGGTAAAAAAAAAACAGGACTTCACAAGATCATGCATACTAGATTTAAAGCAACCACTAATGCATGATAGTAAAGAATCTTCAGGCCAAATTCTAGAAATTCTCAATCATCTTTTCTCAATAATTTGTTTGAGACATAAATTTAGGCATACAAATAAATTTAATAATTAAGGCGTCTTGTATTCAATCTAAATAATACTAATAATGGACACTTTCCCATCAGGTGCCCTTCACTGTGTGAAAGAAAGACAGTGAAGCAAGAAAAATAGGGGTTGGAGGTGACAAATGAGAGGTTGGGACATTGCAATCCCTTGCTTCAATGGATAGTGAATGGACCCCCTCCACAAATGTAGGCACTTCAGCTAGAAACATAAATTGTCAGTGTCTTCTTATTTACTTACATTCATCTTGTGATTTCTGCTTTGTATTATTTTTTCCAATTTCTATTGCTATTTTCCAAGGAAAAAACTTTCATGGCTAACATGTAACATGCAAGGGTCCCCAAGAAACATAGTTCACAATGCAAGCATTCGAGTGTTTAACACCAACAATTAGTAAAGTATTTCTCTTCCTTATCCAGTCAAGACATTGACTTTTAACTCTTCTCAAATGTAGGCTCTTCAGCTAGAAACATAAATTGTCAGTGCCTTCTTATTTACTTACATTCATCTTGTGATTCTGCTTTGTATTGTTTTTTCCAATTACAATTGCTATTTTCCAAAGAAAAAATTTTCATGGCTTACATGTAACAAGCAAAGGTCCTCAAGAAACATAGTTCAAAATGTAGGCATTCAAGTGTTTAACACCATCAGTTAGTAAACTATTTCTCTTCCTTATACAGTCAAAACATTGACTTTTTAACTCTTCTTTCATCCTGCCCTGACAAGAAAATGATGACTTGAGGATTTTATCTCGAATTATCATGTTGTAATTTACATTAATGAAAAAAAAAATGCAAACAAGCAGCCCAGGAAGTATCATTTCATCTATCAATTTATGTATCTCAAAAATTGAGCTCATTGAGAGGATATTAATCACATGCCACTTCATAATTAAATTTCATTCCCTTTTCTAAATGAGCTCAATTTTTGGGAGTTGAGATATTCAATAATGCCACTTACAGAGAAAAAAATAGAAGATTTGGAAATGCAGAGATAAAAATAGAAGAAGATATGACAAAATAAAAGAAGACAAGTAGGAACAGAGATCTTGACCTCTAATGCATGAACTATGAGAATATGGAAACAAGCAAATCGATTTTTAAGAGTTGCAACATCATCAGGAGATTTCAGGCCAAGTAATAGGTCAATCAGCTCCACAAACCGAGAAGAACAAAACCATGCGTGTTCCTGCACCAGAAAAAAAAAAACAAAAGCTACTAAGTCTGCAAAGCAGTAGCTTCTGTAGATGATAATTTAAGTGTGCCAAGAAGCGAATCCAAACCTGTAAAATTCTGCTCAGAGTGTGGTATGCTTCACAATGACCAGTTACATCAGTAGCCTGAATGTCAAAGATTCATAAAAGCATTTTTAGACCAGAATTATTTGGCCAAAAACAAAAAAGGTACATGAAGGTTGTCAGATGTTCAAGTTGAAAAAGTCACCTGAAAGATGAAGACAACAAAGTTATATATCAGATCAATGAAATCTGTTTTGGCTCCAACAACGAGAGAAGATGCAAGCTCCATCATCACACACCTGTAGATTTACTGGACTCGTCAATTTTCAAGATTTCAGGGGAGTCAGGGAGAAGACCAAAAACATAAGGCACATTTTCGAGGCAGGCAAATAAGAAACATAGAGCAATTTGGAGAAGACAGGGAGAACCCAGTTCATTAATTCCTTTCACATCCTTAACTCAATTTCTTCTTTTCGTTTCTTTTTTTTAAATCTTTTTCATGAGATAGTGTTAAATGTTGTGGGTTGGTTTGGTATTCAAGCAGGACATTAACTTTCCAGTTTACCTATGTACATCTTTCTCTTGTACATTCAAGCTGCATGCTTCTTCCTCAATCAATTCATCACCATCACTCTTTGGCTGTTGAAACTCACCTTCACCAGTTACAAACCGAAACCTCTTAAGCAGTGACATGAAAACTTTCTGGGTGACAGAAGAATTGCTGATAGAAGCCAAGCATGCAATAGCATCCTGAGAAAATACCATCAGTCAATATGTGATATCTCATGACATTGACTCGTATCAAAAAGGTAATGGCATGCGTATACAATAGCATAATTATAATTTCACAACTAAGAAACATTACTGAAAAGACTAAACTCAATGTTACCAACTTAGAGAGATGCAGAGATTACAGAATATGTCAAAAGCTATCCTACTTACCTAGGGACTGAATCATATGAGCCCAGAAACTTTCAAAGAAGGTTACAGTCTATGAGGTGTAAGCATCAAGTTTATAGATACAACAATGATTTATATCTGTACAATCTTTAGCTAGTATGACAAGAAAACCATGCCAGTAGCTCCGAATAACTTACAAGAGCAGCAACACTTACTTAAACTGCTCAAGCAAAATGAATATCGAACCACTCCACCTTAAATCAGGGGCAGTAGTGACCATGGCAAGTCACAAAGCCAGGTAAGCCAATCCAAATCCAATTGGTAAATTGCTAGGATTCATGCACTTTGTATAGGCATCACCCAACCCAACACTATTTATAGAGAAGATGAAAGCCAAAAAACAGATGCTATAGAAAAGAGGAAACAGAGATAATTCGTAAACTAAAGTGAAAAAAATGCATGGTAGGAAAAAGGGGAGCAGGATATCAATGTCAAGTCAATTCTGTATCCCAAGAAATAAACTTTCAACTTAGAGAAAATACAGCAAGAATACATCTATCAAACATGTTAAAACAAAAATTAAGATGGAGAAAAACTATATATGGAAGAAACCTTTATATACAAGGGCTTCCCAGACTGTGAATCAACAAATAAGTCAGCTAGAGCATGAAGCAACTTTGAAGAACATGATGTCAAAGCTTTGATGTTTTTGGTTGCAGTTTTTTTGGAATAAGTGGCTACATTTTGGCACTCTAAAACAGAATCTTTTACTGCATTGTCATTTGAGGCACCACCATCACTTTTAGACAACATCGCACTTCTGTTTTGATTCACAAGAACCTATGCAAAACCAAAGAAATAAATATAAAAAAATCAAATATAAAAGAAAACAAAAACAATTAAATAATGCATCCCAATAAAAAAACCAAACCAAAAGAAGAAAGGAAATAATTAGCTCTTTGCACCTATAAAGGGAAAAGAGAGGTCACCTGTAAGGCGACAGCAATATTCTGATGCATGAAGGAGTACTTCTTAAGAGAAGTAATCATAAGTTCAGCCAAAGCTCCAAACTTTTTGTGAGTATCAACAGGATAGCGACAAAAGGCAGGAAGCAGTCCCCAGAGGCCATGAGCATGAGCCTGCAGATCTTGACCAATTACTGATTTTCTAACTGGACAAAAAAAGGGGAAAGGGGAATAATAAATAAAAATATAAATATTCCAGAAGTTGAAATGTTCACAGGATAACAAATCGTTGTTGAATGAAAATCATGAAGATGAAGCTATGATAGATAAAAGAACTCTCGGTTGCATTACAATTAAAGAATGGTTATGAGCTAGTACAGCCCCACAGGTGATCAGTAAATCAAACAGTTGTCAGCTATAGTTGTGTGGCCACTGACTAGTTAATGTATCAATCTGGATAGTTTCTATTGCAGACTGCAGACATCAGTTTAGGTTCAGCAAAACACAAAGGTCCAATAATACAAATCTTCATCATCAAACCAAGAGCTCTACATCATAAATAAGGGCAATATGATCATTTGAAACTGCCTAAACTTCTGCCACCCATTAGAGTTCATCATTATAAAATTAGCCATAATGGACAAACTTTTCATTTACTTAAAGCTTTTAGGGCATACCTTTCTGACCAGCTTGCTTAAAGGATTTTGCAAGAGGCACGATGTGCTCCATATAATACCCTAGCGAAGCTCCAACAACATGGTCTTTCAATATGGGTACCAACCAGATATTTGAACATGTAAAATTGTCAGGATCAATGGAGATAGGTAGGAGCATAAGCATCTTCTCTGGACCAATGGCAACCACTGCAGATCCCATGCAATTTTGAAGCTGGAATTGTAACAAAAAGGGCAGCAATCAATTCAGTAGATGTCATTTAAAGAAATTATACACTATCAACTAAAAAGAAACGTGCATATCTGAATTGAGGAGTGAGTTTACAACAATAAAAGATATACAGAAATAATGATCTTGTTACATTTCCTAGGAAACATCTCATGAGATACGACTTGAATGTACAATGCTCATGTCAAATCTCTTAGAGAGATCTAACAGGCACTGGGCAAATTGACAGCTCAAAAGATACTGGTTTCTTAGGACTGCTCAAAAAGTGAATATAGCTTTTGCATAGCTTCACACCCATAACTAAGGGCCAAAAAGAAATAACATTGTACCATTAACGCTAACATAAAATCAGTTCAACCATGGATCAAAATTGGCAGATTGACAGCCCCAAAAATTTGTGTCACTGGCTGAAGAAATAGTACAAGCAAAAGAAGACGAAATAAAAATTTAAGAGGTCACTTGACACCACCACTCCATCAACATTGGGACAGTTGCAAGAACATCCATGAGCACTTACATGATTTGTGTCTGGTTTATCACGACCAACATCATTCATCAAGTCTGCAAGCTTAAGTACGATGTTCTTCATGAAGATATGCGATATATCTCCTGCAATATAAAAGCAAAGTTGATGAGCAGGAGCTCTACCCATTTATTAGATTAAACATAATCATGCATGGAAACAATGCAAGTAAACATATAATTTTGAGACAATGACAGACACAATATTAAACATGTGTGTTCGGAGAACTATAAAAGTTCGCTATTCTTTTAAAATTTAGCTGGCAATATGGCCTCTAAAGTTATGCTGGTTTAAAAATTTGTCCAGGATAGAGATTTGGATACCATAAAATAGTTTGAAGCAAGCAACAGAATTATGTGTAAAATCAAGAAATATAATTGTGCTAAAATGGCAGAAGAACAACAAATTCCATGTACCAAGCTTCTTGAACAAAACAGATATGACTCCCAAAAGGTGTTCGTTAGGAATTCCATCACATGAATTCAGAATATTCTCCAAGACAGCGCACGTTGATTTTATCATATTTGCTTCTTCACTCTCTTGACTTGAATCATCAAGTGATTGACTTTCATTAATCACGACTTCTTTTGGATCTATATAGTGGTTGATCAACTCCTTCATTATATCTGAAGCCTGTGATGCAGTAGCCTCATCAGTCAAAAGACCTGAATCAGTATAAACATGTGTCAGGGGACCTAATAGTATGCAATCAACAAGTCTGCAACAATAACAAAGAAGAAAAATACTAGCACTGTTAACAGAGATCCAATAAACATATCAAGAAGCAAACCTGCTGTAGAACCAAAAATTTTATGTCCATTACTCGTCCAAGAGCTTGATCCTCCGGCTCGAAGTTTATTTAAAATAGTTCTTAGCAGGGTGGCGGCAGACAATACAGTGTCCACAGGATTCTTCTGTCCCAGAGATAAATACCCAGAAAGAGAATCTATAATGTTCTCCTGTTGTGGACCAATCACTTCATCACTTGAACTCACAAAAAATGCTTCAATATTTTGAAAAATCTGCCTCGTCAGCACTGAGAAATCAGACCTCAAAAGCTTAACTAGTTCTGGCAAAACTTTTGAACTGATTTTAACCGAGAGATATGGAACGGTAACCTTCAGAAGATTTAGCATATGAATGACCTCTAGATGTTCCAGCTTTGATAATGTTTCTTCTTTAGACTCATCAAAAATCCTTGACTCACTCAATGTAAGTGCTACAGGCATGTAATTTTTGAACAACGAAAAGACCAATTTGCTAGCTTCCTTAACAACAGAAGAAGATCTAAAAGACTTGAAAACCTTCTCAAGACATTCTTGTGCACTCCTCCTCACCTGAAACAATGAAAGTCAAAATCCTAAACTCATCAACTTCCCTGCATTTATCCCGGTAACAATAGTATAATAGCTTTGATAAAAATCTCAACTTTCTCAAGGAACAACACAAAATTAACATAAGCAAGAGCCAAATATATCAAAGACAAAGAATTACTTCATTTTCAGCTTAAAAAAAACAAAGATTCAAACTGGAAATCAAATCAGTCTTATAAAAATAGAAACTTTAATAATCATTAATCACTGAATTACTTGACGATTAAGAAAAAAGGCACAACCTTTGGTCTCTTATCAACGGAGAATTTAGTCAAACTTTCAAACCCTGCTTTCACAGAATCCCACTCCTCCAAATCACAAAACCCTAAAATCATAACCCCCAAGCACTTCACCACACAGCCCAAACTCCCCACTCCCACTCCTTCTCTCTCCACCGCAACTTCCACTAACACCGCCACCGCCTCCTTCACCTTCGCATCCTTAATCCCCTTCTCTTCAATCAAGGGCACCACAATCGAAACAAACGAAAGTAACGCCGCAATTGCCGTGGAATCTAGAGTTTTCGAATCAGAGAGATTGTTGATTGCGGCAGAGAAGTAAGCTGAGGGAGTTAAAGGAAGTGATTCGGCGGTAAGGATGGAACGGAGTGCGGCGGCAGTTGCCAAGAGGTGGCGGTGCTGTGGTGCTGTAGAGGCGGAGTATCGGGAGAGTAGTTGTTGGCAGATTTCTGTGTCCTTTTTCAATTGGGTTTCAGGTTCGGGTTCGGGTTTTTTATGTTTCATAGTTGCCGGTTTCGTGTTTGTAAGGGTGGTGGTTGTGGTGGTTTCTAAATTTTGAGGGTTT
>Ga0325411_1002049_pt1 | contig 22609 bp, 17 predicted proteins | sample PopdelMetagenome_13_FD_206181 | JGI IMG/M metagenome (GOLD analysis project Ga0325411, IMG submission 206181) | Populus deltoides microbial communities from Bellville, Georgia, United States - Xylem-PdIQD-R4 | ecosystem: Host-associated > Plants > Phyllosphere > Stem > Wood/Secondary xylem... | reverse complement strand
AAAAAACCTTATGAGGTTTTTTTTTGTAATTATCTATTTTTTGAAGAATTTTGTAAATTAAAATGGTTTGGGCCTGGGTTTTGATTTTGTTAAATTTCAACAGGCTTACTCTCTAGGTATGGAAATTTCCATCCCGAAAATAGGCGTAAGGGCTGGCCCATCAGCAATTCTAAATCTTGTATTAATTAAAACATAGGAATTAATTAGGATGGTTATTAAATTCCGAAAAGGCGTTTGCTATTTCACATTTAAAAACTTTGACTCAGACTGCCTCCTAAAAGCAAATAAGAATCACCTATATAACATCACAAAAACCCTAGCAAATCTGAATCATCTCAATTTGGCGGCTAGGGTTTAGTTCCCTTTTCATGTCCGGACTCTGTATATAAGCCTGTTTGTTAAAGCTATTCTCTTCTGGGTTTTGCCTATATTCTTTTATCTACCATTCATTACTTGTTCAAGTCCGTCTCAAATTCTATCGATTTCCTTCAGTTTTCTTGGGTTTTAATCCAATATCCATCTGGGTTTTCGTTTCTTTACTCAATCTTGATTCATTGATTCAGCACCGAACCAAAAGTTCATATCTTTAGTGAAAAGTTTGTGGCTTGGTGTTAAAGATTGCATCTTTGTTGATTGTTTTGTTAGTTTAGTATCATAAATCAAGGGTTTTTGAGGCTTGCTAATTCTTCTGAATAAATTTGATTTTGCATTGTAGAAATATGAGTTACCCTGATTCCCATGATTCTTTTATGTCACCACAGGCCTCATATCAAGCAGGCAGTGATGCTATTGGTGTGTGGCCTCAATTTGTAATGAATAACAATGAGCAATTTGAACACCACCAACCACCTTATAAAAGGCCAAGAAACTCTGAGGATAACCCCAACCAATCCATGAATTCTAGGACGCCACCAACAAACAACCTTCCAGTCCACAAGGGAACAACCAACATCTTTTTCAAGACAAGAGTATGTGCAAAGTTTAAGACTGGCACTTGTAGGAATGGCGAGAATTGCAACTTTGCTCATGGAATGCAAGATTTGAGGCAGCCTCCTCCAAATTGGAAGGAACTAGTGGGTGTAAGTGTAAGTAGTGAAGAGGACAGGTCAACAGCGACCAATTGGGAAGATGATCAGAGGATAATTCACAAGATGAAGCTGTGCAAGAAGTTTTATAATGGGGAAGAGTGTCCTTATGGTGATAGGTGTAATTTCCTTCATGAGGATCCATCAAAGTTCAGGGAGGACACAGGGAGGTTCAGGGAGAGTTCTGCAATAAGTATTGGTACTACAGGGCAGGCGTTGGGCCATGGAAGTGGTGTGTTTAATGCTGCTGAAGTTAATAGGCCGGCAAACAATGCTGTTTCAGATGCTTCTCGATCAAATATAATAAAGCCTGTTTATTGGAAGACAAAATTGTGTACTAAGTGGGAGATCACAGGTCAATGCCCCTTTGGCGAGAAATGCCACTTTGCTCATGGGCTAGCAGGTACTTTCTGTTGCTTAAGTTGTATTTCATCGTTATATTTAACTTGTGTTTTTCACTTTAGTTTCTCCCTTGCATGTTGACTTCTTTTCTTAAATATTGGAACTTCTTTGGTATCTTGATAGCTTCTAAGGAATGAGGGGTAGAATGAGAGTTTTGTTGGCTTAAAATCATGGTGAGGGTAAAAAAAATCGATTTGTTATTTCTCTTTCTGTGAAATGAGAATCTTTGTTGTGTTTTAAATTTATTGGAACTAATTGTAGCGTCACACCCATCATTTTTCAAGATCACCGTCTGAGTATCTTAATTTGCATTCATAAAATGTAAACTGATTGGACGAAGAATAATTGTTAGTTATAGTTTGATTAAATTTTGATGAGTAGTATTTGAATTGGAGTTCTTCATTTTCTTTCCTTTTTGTTTCAAATAGGCTTTAACTGTACGATGAATGTCTTGATCTTTTTTTCTCGGGAGCCTGGTGACTTCCACCTGAACTTATAAAAATAAATCAAAGGGTTTAAGTTTGAAAAACCTGTTTTGCAGATCAAGTGTCCCAGGGATAATGGCTTTGCTCTGATATGTTAAATTATCTGTCTTTGTATTGAGGGATAATTCTTGCTTGAATATTAAAGGCCTATCATTTGCGTAGAGGAACTCTTATTGTGCTAGCTAATATTCAAAATTCCATTTTCTGGAGGTAGATCCCTTGACCAGTCAGTTCTCTTATAACCAGTTCGTAATTATATGCACACTATATTTGTTTAGTATATAGCCTTTTCATTTCCTCAAGGAGTCATGTTTTTTTGGGACTTTGAGTCTTCTGAAACTAATATTTAACTGGATCAACGCATCCTGTGGTCGTGATTTTGCTTCTTTCTTTTAGACTTTTTATGAGGCTGTCTTATTCTTTCTCTGCCAAACCATCCATCACTAATATGCATTTTTTTTTTACAATAATAAACTCAGTTTTTAGTTAGAACCTGTTCTATGTGGTGTAGCAGTAATAGTGAATTTTTGCCCCCCTCAATTCTAGTTCTATGATTAAAGAGAAACAGAGTTGGTCTCAAGCTTGCATATGTGTGGATATGAGTGAGCTATACAAACTGTGTGCTGCATCATATGACCGCAATCGCGTCCACTAGAAAAGATGCAAAAAACCTATCATTGATGAGATAATTTTTATTTTTATTTATTGATTCCAACTTTTCATTGAATTCAGAGTTACAAGCTCCTAGTGGACGCACTGAGGTGGAAGCAGGAAATGCAGGCTCTGTTTTGACTAAAGCACCACCACCTCTTCTTCCTAATAACGTGTCTCCAAGTATGACAGTGAATGTGCCTAGTTTAATTGAAGAGGAGCAAGGTAAGAAATGCTTATTAAAGTGGAAAGGACAGAAGAAAATAAATCGGATTTATGCTGACTGGCTTGATGATCTGCCATTAGTTCACAACTTGACAAACCAAGTGCAGAGTTGAGTTTGAGTGGAAACTACTAGTTTGCATTGCATTCATGTTTCAGCTACATCAATAGTTTTTTTTTTTGTTCTGTTTCCGAAGTTGAAATTTTGTACTACAGGATGTTGAGATGTCCAAAAGACATAGGAGAAGAGGCATAGGATAGTTTGTTTTCTCTGCCAAATAGGCTTTTTAATGGTTCTCATTTTCACCCCTTGTTTTCCTTCCATGATTCTTAGTTTGGAAAAGAAATAAATGTTTCCTTCATAGCAAATGTGATTGACAGCATATTATTTTATTTGAAATGTAAGTCAGTGCTCAATGCTTCCTTCATAGCAAATGTGATTGACAGCGTAATATTTTATTTGAAATAGAAGTCCTTCTTTTCTCTATTTGTTTGCTTGTCTGGGATCCGCTTATTCTCAGCTCTCATTTTCCAGCTTTCAGCTTTCTTTTTTCTTTTTTCCCCAAATAAAGTGGTTGTATTCAAGTTATTCCTAAGCCTGGACATTATTGGATAGCATTGTACGACCGGTGCAAAGAGGATCCTAAATGATGTAAATAATGCCAGATAGAAACAACACAGGGTTTTCACCATAAGAACCTAATTCATATTTTCTCGCATGATGTTTTTCTCTGATTTTTTTAAGAGTCTTGCAACCTTAGAAATTGGTTAAAAATCAATCTTTACAAGGTTGGAAAATCAGAATCATGAAAAATAACATAAAATCTAAATTAAGCTAAAAACTCAAAAAATAAAAAGAAAAATAATGAAACTGGATAGTCCATATCCATTAATAACAAATCCATAACGGACTATTTAGAACTATCAACCTGTCACTGTTTGATCCTATCCAGGGTAGCTAACAATATATTTATTTGAATTCGTAGAATGATTTCCATGCAACAACATAATCTGAAGAACTGCAGAACTCTGATGAGAAAAACTCCAAAAATATGGACGGCAGATACCATAAGCCATGTATTAGACATGCACTAGAGTCACTACAGCCTTTACTCGGTAGTACCTAGCTAGTACCCCAGCTCAAAGCTTTAAGAATATTTTGTGGAGTCATTTTCAATGCTGCAATAAGTTAAGAAAGCTGTTATGACATACTTGGCATATTTTGCTTCAAAATGAAACAAATTATTCTCTTATATCGAACAACATTAAGCACGTCACAATCTAGGTAGAAAAGTAGAATCTTGCAGAGAAGATAAAACAAAAACAGTATTCTGACAAACAGCGGCAATTTTTGTTTCTCAAGTGTAGTTAGACGATTTCTCGTCTCATTTAAATCCAAGTCACAAGCAGAACATAAAATTCCATTAAATTAGATATAGCTATCAACACACCGCTGAGCTTCTCACTCCTTTCATCACTAACTTTCATTCTTTTGACAATATCAAGCCATGCATTCTCAATCGAGGAAGCAAGCATATGTGATCTCCAGCTTGCTTTTGAGCAGAACCAACTCACGTCAAGGAAGCTAGTTGAGTTCTACATTGGAGAAATCAATAGACTGAACCCAATCCTTAAAGGGGTTATGGAAACAAATCCTGATGCGCTCTTCCAAGCTGATAAGGCCGACTATGAGCGCAGGATTAAGGCACCAGGTTCATTGGTTGGCTTGCATGGCATTCCTATCCTGCTCAAGGATAATATTGCAACCAAGGATAAGTTGAACACCACGGCTGGCTCTTTTGCACTGCTTGGATCAGTCGTGCCTCGTGATGCAGGCATCGTGGTAAAGTTAAGAAAAGCTGGAGCTATAATTCTTGGAAAGGCTAGCTTGAATGAGTGAGCTGGTTTCATGTCAATCAAAGCTCCTAATGGCTTTAGTGAAAGAGGTGGCCAAGGAGAGGTGGTTTACTTTAATCTTCAGAGTTTAATAATTTCTTGCTATTTTTGATAGAGTAAATTTTGATTGGACTGTAAGAAATATCAAACAGATTCGGTAGACAAACATTCTTGTGGGTTGAATATTTATGCAGAATCCTTATCTTCTATCAGCAGATCTTGTGGATCAAGTAGTGGGTCAGCCATATCAGTAGCAGCGAATTTGGTGAATGTGTCTCTAGGTACTGAGAATGATGGCTCCATCTTATGTCCATCAAATGCTAACTCGGTGGTGGGAATAAAACCAACAGTTGGTCTCACCAGTCGAGCTGGAGTTATCCCAATTTCTCTGAGACAAGACACTGTTGGGTGTGTGATCTTATGCTATTCATATCAGCTTAATTATGATATTTGATAGGCGTAAAAAATATCATCAATATTTTCCCAATAATAAGCAAGAAATGGCTATATGTCTAAATCTGGCAAGCTGCTGCTACCTTCGTTATCATATATATGGATGAATTGAACTTTGTGTGTTTTCTATCCATTTAAGCAATTAATAAGATATACAGCATTCAACTAAATGAGTAACTTGTGAGTCATTCCAACCACAGAGTAATTTGTTGTTTCGAAACTCTTCTATTAAATTCTAGAACGATAAATTCATTCCTTGGCTGTGGATGGAACAGACCTATCTGCAGGACGGTATCGGATGCTGTTTATGTTCTTGACGCGATTGTAGGAATTGATTACCATGATCATGCAACGCAAGAAGCAGCGAAGTACATTCCACACGGTGGCTACAAACAGTTTCTCAAGCGTCATGCGCTTAAAGGCAAGAGACTTGGAATCGTAAGGAATCCGTTCTTGAGTTCAGCCAGTGAATCTGAGAGTCAAGCTTTTGAGCATCATCTCCAAACACTAAGGTAATATAACAGACTTCAAGCACTAATTTTACTAATATGCTGGGCGGCATAGTCTTATATATGCTGTACAAAAATTCATCATCATATGACAAATTTTATCTGCAAATGAAGTCAAAGAGGTGCACTTTTAGTAGACCGCTTGGAAATAGCCAACATGGATACTATTTCCACTGGGACTGCCGAAGGAACGGCATTGCTGGCTGAATTCAAAATATCCTTGAATGCATACCTGAAAGAGCTGGTGGCTTCCCCAGTCCGAACATTAGCCGATGTTATAGCATTCAATCAGAAATTTGCAGATGTGGTGAGTCCATGAAAAATATAAGCAAACATGGGTAATGCTTACATTCCATAGCCTAAAAGATCCTCGAAACTTCGTATGGCCTTGCAGGAAAATATCAAGGAATTTGGCCAAGACCTCTTTCTAGCAGCTCAAGCTACAAACGGAATTGGAAACAGAGAGAAAGCTGCAATGTCAAATTTAGCAAAACTAACAAGAGATGGATTTCAGAAGTTGATGTGTGATTGCAACCTAGATGCATTGGTAACTCCCGGAGCAGCAGGTATAGATCGTGTTCTTGTAATTGGTGGATTCCCTGGAATTAATGTTCCCGCAGGATATGATGATTCAGGAGTACCTTTTGGCATCAACTTTGGAGGACTAAAGGGCTCAGAACCAAAACTGATTGAGATTGCATATGGCTTTGAGCAAGCAAGTAAAATAAGAAAGCCTCCTACATTCAAGGCTTTAAACTTCACAAGAATGCTTCTTTCAAGTTTAACTGATGTATGATTAAATAGCTAGGAAATCTTTAAGAAATTTCAAGCTCTGGTTGTGATAATAAAAATGCTAGTAATTGCCAGGACAAAATTTTCATCATGCAAGATCAGAAGGCATTATCTTTGATAGCCTTAACATCATGTTTCTTGATTTCTTCCTTAGGCACAGTGACAATAAGAATTCCATTCTCCATAGAAACCTTAACTTGATCCATGTTGACGATCGTCTTGGCTTCGATTGATGAACTTTGTGTTACGTTCTTGGATCGCCAAGGCTTTCACGCAAGATTCTGGACCCTATTCTCAAATGGGTCAAGAATCTTGGATACAAGAAAAGAAGGCCCGTGAAAGCCTTACGGGGGTTTCAAACTCTTGCAGCCTCTTGGGACAGCAGGCTGTGTATATTAATATATTTTCTTCTAGCATCATCTCCAAACGCAATGGTAATAAAACAGACTTCAAGCAGTGATTTTATCTCCTGTAATGTTGATGAATCAATACAGATTTTTGAATAAAAAATATAAATATATTAGTAAATTACATTGTAAATGTTTATGATCACTTTAAAAAAATATTCTTAACTGCTCAAATCAATAGATTAATTTTTTCTTTTAAGTATATATCAAGTAATGAGATTTAATAAAATATATAGATAATTAAGTTAGATTAAATGTGAGTGAAGTAATAGAATATAACGACTAGCGGGGCTTTTCGAGCATTTTTATCCGGTTCAATTCATCTGAAATCTCAAATGATGTAAAATAAGATTTAAATGATATGAAATGCGTGTTTTTTTTTCCTTTCGATTTTTCAATTAATATAAAATATTTCCTACATATCGAATGAAACCGAAATAAGTACTTTCTAAGCACAAAGGAGATGGATATGTGTCCCAAAATTCCAACCATGAAAAGATTTGCCTATGATTATCAACCAGTAGATCAACGATTCATCACGTGTCTATTAATCTAGTGGATGGGGACTTTTACGAGGGTTTAACATGTGCACTGGCATGATACCATATAAATACAGGTGGTGTTGATTTGCAATAAAAAATTCTAAGGGAAAGCAAACATTGAGATGGCAAGAATGGTAGCCTTAGTTTATGCTTTAATCATCCGTGTTGCTGTTGTTCCATCATATGGTGAATATTACTCAAAGGGAAGTCATGTCCCAAGGAAGGAGAAGGTGACTCGCCTTCACTTCTTCCTTCATGACATTGTTAGTGGAAAAAGCCCTAGTGCAGTAGTCAAGGTTGCTGGATCTAATCGCACCCAAGCTGGTGACATATCACCAGCACCATTTAGCAAGCAGCGTATTCGCCGTTGATGATCCTCTTAGAGTGGGATCCGAGCCGAACTCGAAGATTGTAGGGAAAGCACAAGGGCTCTATTTATCATCCAGCCAAGATGCTAGTAAAGTTAGTATAGCTAGTGGAGTACATTGATTTTGCTTTTACAACTGGTAGGTTTAATTAATGGGAGTTCGTTCGGGGTGTTTTCAGGGAATCTAGTATGGGAAGGGGATCGTGAGGTTGCGGTGGTTGGAGGAAAAGGGAAGTTCAGGATGGCTAAGGGATTTGCCAAGATCAGCGCCAGCTTTCTCAATGCTACTTCGTACTGGTGATGCTATTCTTGAGTATAATGTCACTCTGGTTCATGAGTGACATAGGGTTATTTTCATCTGGCAAGTATCACCGATTTGTTTGGAAATAATTGGGATGTTAAATTACTGAAAGGATTCCATTTTCCTTTGGCAATTTCTTCTGGGTTTACGACATGGATTTTCTCTATGTATTGTCTTCTTTGCTTTCTGATTTGCCTTGGTTTTCTTTGGTGTGTCATGTATCCTTGCTTCCTGTCAGCTTCTCTACTGCTGCCTTCTGTTGCAGCTAGCTGGCTTCTTGTACTGTTCGCCAATGGGCTTTTTTGGTCTATTTGGAGCTTTTTAATAAATTTGTTTGGCTTATATATGAAAAAGAAGCTAGGGTTATAATTATATCTATTAGGAATGGTAGGGCAGATTGGAAAATAAAAGATTTATGAAAATTTGTAGCAATCTCTCAACATGGAACGAAATTTGTGTACTAATAACCTATGAAAACAAAGACACCTCCCGCTACCCTTTAATTTTGCATGTAAGTGAATTAAATTGACATTCTAATCTAGCCAATTAAGAGATTTTTTTTGGCAAGGATTCCTAACTTTATACACCGTTCAGACGAACGGGGTAAATTTATATATTTATTTTTATAAATGTGATCATATATAATTTTATTAAATATTAATGCAAAAATCATAGAGATAGTAGCAATTAGGGGATACAATCAAAGATCATGCTCTTCCCTAAGCAAATAAAGCAGCAGAGAAAGCCAATTATCAATTGAAGTATATATTTCAGGCAAATAAGGAAAAAAAAAAAAAATACAGTAGCTAATGATCATATATATGAACAATATTCTTCTAAAAAACGCTTGTCAAAAAATCTCATTGAATTGAAATTGAGTGCAATGAATAAGAGGATCTTGCTCCAGGTGAATCCAATTAATTCCATGAGGTTTAAAATTCTAAGGAAATTATTTCGGAAAGAAACTTTTGATGAGATTAATTAGCATTTAATTACTCCATTTGTTTTTATCTCCTTTTTAACCATGCATGAAAAGTTAAATTGCACTTGAGAATTAAGGAAAATGGCCTTTTTCATTTATCATTCAAATATTTTATTTTTATAAATTAATTGAATAAATAATTGAGTTCTTAATTTATCCTCTTATTAACTCTTTTTTTGTCTAAATTAATATATATAATCAGTCATGTATTGAATTTAATATTATATCCAAAATAATGAAGGATATATTGAAATTCAATATATAAAAGGATATTAGACCTACAATTTTCCCTGCAAAATATTGTAATTGCAAATCCTTCATTGATTGCCTTGTATGGATTTGTGCATTGTCCTTCGGATAAATGGATTTTGTTACTGAAAATTGATTTTTCTTTTGCTAGGACTATTAAATGCGTTGAATCGATATCTATTCTAACCGTTAAAAACGGTAACATTTCAAGAAATAAATGACTATCATGGAGCACATAATTAAATCCTATAAAAATGGTTAAAGGTGTTCTTGATCTTTCATCAACAGTTCGAGAGGAGAAAAAAAGATGGCAAGAATGGCAGCCTTTGTCTGTGCTTTGATCATCTGTATTGCTATTGTTCCAGCAGCATATGGTGAATATTACACAAAGAGTAGGCATGTCCCCAGGAAGGAGAAGGTGACCCACCTTCACTTCTTCCTCCATGACATTCTTAGTGGAAAAAATCCTTCTGCTGTCAAGGTAGCCGGGTCTAACCGCACCGAAGGTGACAAATCACCAACACCATTTGGTAGCGTATACGCCATTGATGATCCTCTTAAAGTGGGACCTGAGCCAGACTCGAAGACTATAGGGAATGCACAAGGGCTCTATTTATCATCCAGCCAAGATTATAGTAAATTTACTATAGTGATGTGTGTTGATTTTGGATTTACAGAAGGTAAGTTCAAAGGAAGCTCATTTAGCGTGTTTTCGAGGAATCCAGTGACGGAGGCTGATCGCGAGGTTGCGGTGGTTGGAGGAAGAGGGAAGTTCAGGATGGCTAGAGGATTTGCCAAGGTCAAAACTAGCCATTTCAATGCTACTAATGGTGATGCTGTTCTCGAGTATAAGGTCACTTTGATTCATTAGTGAGTTAGCTATAAATATTCTCATCGGGAATTCTAGAGCACTTCGCAAAACGAAAACCTGTTGGAAAATTGTTGCCATCACATGGATCGAATGAAAGGTGTCTAATAATGGTTGAATCAAATACCTTTAATTTGTCTGTGCTTCGTGATTCAGCGTTTGGAATGGTTCGCTTCACTAGATGCCTGCCATCTTCTTACACGCGAAAAACAAATAAAAAGAAAAACCTTAATAAAAAAACATTATTTTAATATTGTTAGAAAGTATTGTCTCACACAGTTTAATGGAATTTGCCAAACCAAATTGATAGGGTACAGTGAATGAAAAGAGAGAATTTAACATGATATAGCCAACGATTTTGGTTGACTTTTACAAGGCGCGCTAACGCAACTAATAAGAGATCTTTCTTAATTTTGAAGAAGGGTTCCTAAATCTATGCGTGATACAGCCAGCCAACCTGCTGAGATTTTCCCTTTATTGTAGATTTCTTTCCTATATTGTTGAAATGCAGATGGAAAGGAGTTTGGTGGAGTCTATTCACTTAAGCACAACCAAACCCACCTACTCCCTTAATTAAGTCCTCAACCCTTATGTCCATGAAAATGTCATGGAGTGGTTAGGACTCAGAGCTGCCTTTGACCAAAAAAACAAAGGCGGTGCATTCATTTGGACCTATCACAGATGGCATTGTTTTGTTCTCTCTAATTTGCAGAATAGTAAGCGCATGAACCTACAGTTCATAACGATGGGATCTTATGTAGGTAACCTGTTTTTGAATCTCGTGTTAAGCTGTCTTATATAAAGACCTCTAATAGCATCAATACAGAGCCAAGACACACCTTGCTATATTATTCTCTCAAAGACCCTCCTCCCTATTTTTCTTGTGCAAGGACAAAGGAGAAAGAAAATGGCGAAAGCGACTTTAGTTTTGATGGTCATTTCCTTGGTGGGAGTCATGCAATGGGCTACAAGTACTAATGCAGAGAGTTGGGCCAGCAGACTTGAAGCTGAAAAGGAGAATGTGACAAACCTTCAATTCTACTTCCATGACATACTCAGTGGCAAAAATCCTACAGCTATTAAAGTTGCTCAACCAAGTGCAGATAACAAATCCCCCACCCTCTTCGGTTCTATCATGATGGCTGATGATCCCTTGACAGAAGGGCCTGATCCTAACTCAAAGCCCGTCGGCCGAGCTCAAGGGGTTTATGGGTCAGCAGGGCAGAATGAATTGGCCTTGATCATGGCCATGAACTTTGCATTCACCGATGGTATCTATAATGGTAGCTGCATTAGCCTCCTTGGTAAGAATCCGGCAATGAATCCTGTTCGTGAGATGCCAATTGTTGGAGGAACCGGCCTATTCCGGTTTGCACGTGGTTATGCCGTTGCACAAACCTATTGGCTTGACCTTGCCACTGGCGATGCCATAGTAGGCTACAATGTTACAGTAGTTCACTAGATGTTACTTCACTGTTTCGTAAAGGTGTAGTCATGTTTTTTTCTCAATGTGGTTTGCCATGAGTTGGTTACCTACTCTTAGGCTATGATACTTGACGCATGCAGCAGCACCATACATGTGTGTTCATTACTTCCACTTGTAAACATATTCGCACATGTATCATATATTATGCATCATTCTGTTAAAATTTCTTCTTCAAAATTTTAAACTTCATGATCTTTTTCTTTATGAATGGCCTGATCTTAAATTATGGAAATTTGTAAAGTAATCCAACAATTGATCTTTATGAATGGCTTGATCTTAAATTATGGAAATTTCTAAAAACATATTCATGGAGTTGTTTCCTAGCTTGCATCACAAGCAATTTTCATTATTCATGAGAAAACAAAAGAATATACAACCACCTTTTCTTTTCCCACGAAATTTGAGGAATGAACCAACGCCAAAATCAAGTGTAGCAAACTGTTGATTGGCATTGCTGCTGTTCTGTTTAGTAATAATAGTGTTTAGATCGGTAGCATGTCCATCATGATACTGCATTTAGAACCAGAAACAGTTTAGAGATTAGAATTTGTGACTAAATGGATGAACAATCCAGCAAACAGACCTTGGAAGTTTGATAACTTGTTCCTGGCAATCTTAAGGTATATCTCGAAGCTTGAGACAGTCTCGTTTACACACGTTCTTCACGAAGCCAACCATGTAGCAGATCGGTAGGCAAAACAAGGATTGTCCACAGAGTCTGAAGTTCTTGCTTGGATCTGATTTGTTTTTGTTCCTCTGTATCTTGTTTTTTGGATGTCAGTTGTATTGGGGCTGGCGATTTGAGTCTATCAAGTCTTCAGGCAATCTCTTTACGAAGCTCACTCAATGCCCTTGCCTTTCTGGGTTTTTACTGTAAACTTTTTCTCCCCTCCTTTTTTTTTTTTGTCTCAAGTCTCTTTGCTGCTTCCCCTATATATGCTGCTGGTGTTTCGATGCAGAAGGTCTTTCTGTGTCTATTTACTAGACTTCTGGTGGTTATTGAACTTTAAAATGGAAAGGCTAATCAGATAAGATGATTGCAGAACATCCAAAATTTTAGCAATTCCATTCAAACAAGACAAGCTCTGGGGAATTTCAGCAATTCCATTCTTGCAAGCATTCCTTTTATGCCCGATAATCACCAGAAACATCGCATAAAATAGAATCAATCGTATAACTTAACAAGACTTGTATTAAAAGAAAGAAAAAAGTCGTTTTTATTTATTATATAAAAGATATTTACACCAAACCTATTCTTAAAAAGGAAAAAAAAAATGTTGTCACCAAACCTGCAAGCATGCATCTTTCCTATCTAGGATACCTAATTTTCACATAATACTGAATTGACAGCACACGCAAAGCAGGAGCTTAACAATTCTTCAGTGTTCGTCTCCACCGGCTGCAATGGCGCGTCGTCAACGAAAGGATGAGTCAGGAGAGTATCGGCAGTCCACCTCTTCCTATGATCTAACTCAAAGCACCTCCTCAGGAAATCTTTTCCACTCTCTGACATGTATTCAGGAATCTTTGGAGATTCATTCCCATAGACAAGCTTATTGAACAACTCTTTCGAATCCAAGTTTCCCCAAGCAACCCGTCCAGTGATCATCTCAACAACAATGCAACCAAGAGACCATATATCCAAAGCCGGTGTGATCTCAGCAAATTGTACAGATTCAGGAGACATGTAGCACGGCGTCCCACGGTATTGATACATATGAAACAGCTTATCCGAATCATCCTCTCCAGGCTCTTTAGCCAGCCCAAAATCAGCAATCTTAAGCTGAATATCACTTAATCCATCAACTTGACGAGGAAAAACCAGAATGTTGGCGGGCTTAAGATCACAATGCACGTGACCGCTATTGTGGATGCAAGATAACCCCTTCAGTAGCATCTTCGTGTATTTCCTAACATGGCTCTCCGGAATCCTACCTCCGCAATCCCTCATCAGGTTTAGAAGAGAGCCCATAGGAGCATACTCCAACAAGATATTGTACTTCAACACCCCACCTTCTTTACTCACATAATACCCGTAACATTCAACAACTTCATTAGCACCAGGAAATCTTTCGAAGATCCTCCTCTCCTTCTGAAGAGTTGAAGAGTCTTCAAGATTTGCGTTCTTCACGGCAAACAATTCATTAGTAAATGTCGATGTTGCTAAATAAACAGTTCCATACGAACCTTGCCCTAGGTTTTTTTGATTGAAGAAGAAGTATAAGGAATTGGAATAATAGAAATACGTGAATTTGCATGAACATGGCTGCGTGTATATATATTAAACGAGTCAGTCCTTTTCAGGGTTGGATTGGAATACTAGCCTCTTTGTGAACAGTTGATCTCCAATATTAGTGGGCTCAGTCTTATCTTCTTGGTAAACATATATGGTTAATGACATGCGATGATGATTATCTTCTTAATCTGTTACACCTACATGCACTAATTACGAACTTGAATATTAATTATGTAATATTGTGATATATTAATCACATTTATATATAATTTTTATAAAAGTAAATTTTATCGTTCTCTTTTTTGTTCAAAAAATAAATAAACTGATTTTTTTGCACTAATAATTAACTTAATTATATATTAATTAAGATTGTGCATATTATTAGATTAATATGTATCTAATTTTTATAAAACTAAATTTTTTCACCCTCTTTTTTCTTTAAAAATTAAATTGAACTGATTTTTCTAAAACCATAAAAATCAATTTGGTAAGAAAGAAATCAAATTTAATGGGAAAACTAAAAAGTTGAGTTTAGGTCCTACCGGGAGTCGAACCCAGGTCGCTGGATTCAAAGTCCAGAGTGCTAACCACTACACCATAGAACCACAACTTGCCAGCCATTTCATCAAAATATATTATATACGTAAATAGAATCTATTTTTTAAACAAAGTCGGTGGAGAAAGCTATTATAGAACACTGAATTTACAGCAGTTATGACCAAACGAAACAAGAGGAGGAAACATTAAGGTGATAGACACTGAATTACTATACGGCTAATACACTTCTAACAGATATTGTTAAGTTTTTTGTAGTCAACTGGAAACTTGTTTTCTAAGAGGTTAGGTGGCAATCTAAATTCTCGTATGTTGGGAACAAGGTATCGCAAGCAACATCCAAACTTTGAAAGAAGTTAGCTCAATGCCTCGATGGCTTTATAAATGGGCAGCACAAATTGGGATTTTTGTCATCATAAAGTTCATGAACTTAGTCTTGTTCGTAGGAGAGGCTGCTATCATGTGCCAAATGCCAGGCTGAATCTTGATTCTCAAATAAATCATGTTTAGTAGCCATGAGGCAGTGGCACCCTTTACAACTTGAGATGATCATCTACAGTTCTCTTGCAGGTCCATTCATCACCCTCAAGCTGTTATCTTGTGCTTTCTTGTCTCTCTTTTTTCAGCAGAAAGACGTCGAAATGAAGGCAGGTTCAGATTCACAATGACATTCTCTTCTCTTATTGATAACACGGAAGAAAAAAAGCATGAGAAAGTCCCATGCTTTATTATAATATAACAATACGTGATTCTAGCCTAAACCTAGAAACTGGAAACGCAAGGACTATACACGGCAAGCGATCAAGTTTGTTACCATGCAAATCTATTTCATCAGCCATATGAGAAGAAAACTATATGGATTCTAGAAACAGGCATGGTTGAACAAGAAGCAATAATTGGTCCAGTGGCTTGATAAGAAGAAAAAAACACTTTAAGAAAATATCTAACAAAGAAATTACGACAACTAATATCATACAACATGATGTCATCTGACTCCAACAAAAAGAGAAGGGGGGAGGGGGGGGCAATAAGCAGCTTTTAACTTCACTCGCATTACTCGATGACCTTCACAAGATGGCGACATTAGAAGTTTCCTAGCAAGTATAACCTATACTTTTCTTCATTGTCCAAGTTGCAATTGTTGAGGATACTCGATTAGCTTCTTCAAAAGAGGAATGAGGCCAATCAAAGCAAGTTGAAGCTGTTCTGAGCTATTTAAGCGAATACTGATCTGTCCAGCTCCCCTGTTATTCAAATTAGCACGACCAATCAAATTTGTAGATCGTCCTATAGGAATCTGGGATTGTAAATTGCAGCCGATGGCAAGATCTCCATGCCAGTCCATGACAGAAAGCCCAAGTGTTGATAATGAACGACCAAGGGGATAATCTTTGTCTCTCAGTTGGATCTCCAAACTGCCACCATAAGCCACATCACCACGACCACTCATTGCACCACCGGACATGACCATTTGGAACCGCTTACCAGCAATCAATTTATCCTCAACTTTCACTCCAGTTGATAAGACATCACCCAATAGAGTAACCGAGAGACCAGCTGTAGCCTTATTTTTCCTAAAATTACTGAACCTAGTCTCACTGCGTAAAGTATAGGCCAAGTCTTTTCCCACGGTCTGCATATCAAACCCCAGTGAAGTTGCTTTTCCCTCTCCATGCTTTACAGAACTTGCTAATTCCATTTGAACACTGGCATCCTTCTTGTCCTTTGTTACCTGGCCAGAAAAAGATAGAGGTATCTTGTCTTTAACCACAAACAACCTCTCCACATTTATACCTTCATAACCAACATCATGATCCCAGCCATGAGTTTCTAGAACTGGCCTCACAAGCCACTGGTTGGAGGTATCAAGATAACGGTACCGGTGAGTGGGATTATCAGAATCAAACGAAGCAGGTAAGGCTAAATCTGGCATGGGAACAGGAACAGATGCAGCTCCTCCACCTTCTTCTTCTGCATTTTCAATGTACTCACTAGGCAGGTCCTTTGCAGCTGCAGCCATTTTCTTCATCATCTTCTGTCGCCTTTTCTCCTCCTTCAACTGTTTTTTCATGAAAAGTTTCTCTCTGTATTCTAACTCATCAAAATATGCCTTCTTCTGAGCTTTAGTAAGCTTCGAAATCTGAGCCTTTGTCAAACTTTTAAATGGTGGCAATTCATCATATTCTGATTCATCCTCAGAATCTGATGAGTCGTCTAAATCATCATCTAAACCATCCTCTCCGCCATACTGTTCCTCTGGCAGCTTAACTTGAGGTCTTGACTGGAGAAGGGATGAAAGAAGGAACGGTAAAGGAGGTGCTCTTGATCGAGTTGCAAAAGGCTTTGCAGGTGTACTATCTTGCAGCTTCAAAAGTGCATTCGCCTCAGCAAGAATCTTAGATGCAAAAGAGAGCAGCAATAAATGGGGCTTCCAAACCTGACCATTTGGCAACACTCTCTGCCCTGCCCTATTAGTTCTACATGCTGAGTGGTTCTCAACCAATGAAACAGGATTCATGAGTCGCATATCTCCAGCTGCCTGACGAATTGCTTGTTGGACAGCATGCGAGCGCTGAGTGACAAACATATCATAACTTGAAGCAGTACCATTTGGTCCATCAGGTGGAGCTGATGCCGCATGGGTCAAGACAACAATTGCATTAAACCATATAGATGGACCAAATATGTCAGTGATGGTACGCAAGAGGGGCATATCACCAAAATCCCTGCTCTGCATGTCCAACCTGTCAAGATACAACACAATGTCTGGAGGAGTTTTCTTTATAAAGCGCTTAACAGAGTGAAGGATCTTCTCATTCTGGCGCTGGTCAGACCATGAAGGAAGAAGTCCTGGTGTGTCGATGACCCGTACCTTTATCCCCTGAACAGTGCCCACAACATCCTGAACCCTTTTTGTACCCAATTGAAAAGCATCTGTGCCAAACTTCACTTCATCAAATATTGAATTGATAGTGGCACTTTTACCAACACCTGTCTTTCCAAGAACCATAATTGTACAGGAGAAATCAAGGGGTTCCTGCCCGGCAGCCTCAAGCTGTTCTGCCATGGCACTGGCACGATCAAAACTGAAACCAGCAACGCGGCCACCACTTCTACCTCGCAGCTGTTCAGCTAATCCCAGTCTGTATAAAACCTGTGCAACAACAACATTATGAGGAGTCTGCCCTAGTCTGTGTGCAAGTCGCAAAAATTTCACCCTGATCATCTGAAGTTTTTCACGAGTCTCGTCAAACTCTTCTGATTCCCCGTTTGTAGGATCTTCAATCTGTTGGGATTGTGTATGAGAAACAGCTCCATTAGCACGAGGCTGCTGGACTGCCCTGGGTGCAGGTTCCAATAGTGGGGCAGCACGCCCAAGGCCAGCTGGACGAGAAGGTGCGGGAGCTGCACTTGAAGATTTTGCAGATGAAGATGCAATCTTGGGTACATGCTTAATTTTTCGCTCTATATTTGCTGGAGTAGTTTGCTTATCCTCCTGACCCTTGTCTGCTTTCTCCTTGGGCTCTTCAATCACAGTAGTGCTTTTGCTGACTCCATTAGTATTGTTGGCAGCATGATGTACTTCAGAACCCTTGTTATCCTCTGCTCGCACATTAGATGCACAAGCCTGGATCTCCTCATTTCTCTCAGTCACTGACTTCTCTAAAGAAGATGAGGCTAAAACTCCTGGTACCAGCTTTACTTCCTCCACGACTGTCTGTGGGACAGATGATGCAGCTTTCAGTTCATGAGTTTCCCCATTTTGCTCTGAAGCTATAACAGCTGAAACATCTTTCAACTTCCCATTGCTATCATCATGGTTTTCTGTATCCACAACTGCTGAGCTGTCCCTGAAATGTTCGCTCTTATGAACCCCAATTCCAGCATCAAGGCCTACTATTGCACTGTCAAAATCCACATTCTTCTCAACATCATGTTTTATATCTGGTTTTTCCAGATTATCATCCAGTCCTTCACTCTTATCACCTTGAAGATCACCTGATAAATTAATTGATTCATTGGCCTCCTGATATTCAGAACCCAACTTATCCTCCTTCAGTCCCTCTCTTTCACCATCTTCAGAAAGAATCTCCTTGCTCAGCTCACTTTCTCGATTAGGATCAGCCTCACACTCACCCTTCAAAGCCTCTGTTCCTATATTACCAGCAATCTCAGACACCTCCGCATTACCCTCCTTCAGTTCCTCTCTTTCACCATCTTCAGAAAGAATCTCCTTGCTCAGCTCACTTTCTCGTTTAGGATCAGCCTCACACTCACCCTTCAAAGCCTCTGTTCCTATATTACCAGCAATCTCAGACACCTCCGCATTACCCTCCTTCAGTTCCTCTCTTTCACCATCTTCAGAAAGAATCTCCTTGCTCAGTTCAATTTCTCGATCAGGATCAGCCTCATACTCACCCTTCAAAGCCTCTGTTCCTATATTACCAGCAATCTCAGACACCTCTGCATTATCCTCCTTCAGTTCCTCTCTTTCACCATCTTCAGGAAGAATCTCCTTGCTCAACAAAATTTCTCGATTAGGATCAGCCTCATTCTCACCCTTCAAAGCCTCTGTTCCTATATTACCAGCAATCTCAGAAACCCCCGCATCTCCACTCGTCTCATTGTTCCCCACTTCCTGAGCATAATCTCCATCATTATTCAATTCCTTGCTTGACTGAATTTCTTGATTAGAATTGACCTCAGCCTCACTCCTTAAAGCCTGAGTTTCTCCATTAACAGTAATCTCAGAAACCTCCTCACCTCCAATCAATTCATTGTTCCCATCTTCCTTAGCAGACTCTCCGTTACCTTTCAATTCCCCACTTTTCTCATCTAAATGCTCAGCATCCATTTTTATCAAATTCTGGCTCATGCCTGAATTGCCACTAGTCCCCTGATACTCAGTGCTCAACTCATTCTCCTTCAGTTCTTCTCTCTCATCATCCTTGAGCAGAATCTCCTCATCCAATTTAATCCCCTGCTTAGAATCCACCTCGCCTTCACCCTCAGCTTTCAAAACCTCTGTTACTCCATTACCAACGATCTCAGCAACCTCTCCTCCACTCGATTCACTGCCCCTAGCTTCCTTTGCGGTCCCTCCCTCATCAATCTTATCAACACTATCTTCGCCCACCAAATCCTCTACCTTCTCTTCACCAACAACCCCACCCAACTCATCAGGATTCCCACTCTCAGCAGGAATAAAAGGAGCCTCTTCAAGTTTCTCTGTCTCGTTACCTAAATTTGAGCTCTCATCAACAACTGCTGAAATCAAATCGCCAACACTCTCAAAAACACCACCGTCTGATACAACTTTCATTCCCTCCTCCTCCTCCTGCAATTGCTCATGTGATTCAATTGCCTCCTCAAAAACCTCATCTTCCAAATCCTTTGATTCATCAGACCCCACCACAACTCTCTCCTCCTCTACCTTGTCCCCAAAACCTTCATTTCCCACATTGGTTTTCTCTTCCACAACAACCCTCTCAACCCCGTTTTCCATTTTTTTTCCTTCAAAACCTTAAATCACATAAAACCCACAACATCAAAACACAAAACCAATTTCAAAATCATCACAGCCAATAGCATAACCAATAATAATAATAAAAAAAAACACATTACAAAGTTTCCATCTTCCACACAAAAACCATAACTTTATATAACAACCAATCCATACAAAAACCAAAAGTGAAACTTTCAGATCTCAATAAGCAACTTTAACATGTTTCCATTAGGGCTTTGCACAACAATGAAAAACAAACATAAAAACGCTATTAAATCAATACAAAATCATAATTAATAAACTAAAACATTAGAGAAAGGAAAACCTTTTTATCCATTTTGCTTACCTTGTTTTCTATAGAGATAGAGTGAGTGAATTTCAGATAGAGAGCCCGTGAACGAATCCTATATGTATAACACTAGCTGCAGCTGCTATGGTTTACCAAGTTAGGTGAATTAACAATTAAGGAGATAAGAATTTTTTATCAGACGGTGGAGATTTGGAGTTATTGAGTTTTTTTTCATCTGACGGTGGAAGATTTTTTTATCGGGGTTTCACTGATTGCTTTGATTTCATCGTTGAAGAACCCCAAATCTTGCTGACGTGGTTTTACTTGTATAAAATTAGGAGATAAGTGTGCGAGCGCGAGTTATTTAGTTTCTGTTTTTTTTTTTTTTTATGTGTTTTAAAAATATATTTTATTTAAAAAAATATTATATTTTTTTAGTGTTTTTTAATAATTTTAATGGATTGATATTAAGTAAAAAAATTATTTTGATATAATTTAAATAAAAAAATATTTTTAAAAAATATTATATATGTACCAACTAAACACACACTAACTCTTAATTATTCTTTATTTCTTAATTTGTTTAATCCATATTGTATCTTTCCATTTACTAATCTGATCCCTAAATATTGTGTTTCATAACTAAAAAGTTGTTTTAAGTTTTTAACAGTGTATCATGGACCCAACTTTCATTTATAATTAATATTCTCAATCCAGATTTTATTATTAATTAATACGTTGATTACATTTTTTTAGGCAGTTAATTACGTTTTTAAAGATATGAATTAGCTATTCAAGATTGAATATGATGAAATAATTAGTTTAGAATGTCAATGTCACGTGTAGGATTTAGATTAGTGAAAATAGAAGTACGGGATGTGAATTTAATGTTTATTTGAAATTTAATCTGTTTTAAGAATATATTAAATTAATGTTTTTCGTATTTTTAATGATTTTGGTACGTAAATATAAAAAAAAATAAAAATCTGAAAAAAAATGTTTTTTAAATAAAAAAATGATTTAAAATGACAATAAAAAGTTAGAACGCTTTTTCAATCGGAAGAAATGAAAAGGTAAGAAACCGACTTAATGCGTTAAACACTCTATAAAAGAAAGCTCTGGCAAGAGACCCGACCCCGACATGTGGAGTGTCGATCGAGGAGATTTGGGGACATTTTTGGGGCAGTTTGAGGTGATTTGATTGGCGAGGGAGACCAGTGATGAAGAACAACATGTTAACAATTGTCTTGTTTCTCTTGTGCCCATTTGATCACCTTTTTTTACCTTTTAATGTTGTAAGATTGCTCGTTAAATCGAAAAACGATAAGCATTGATCATGCGAGTGACAAATGATGATTGTATAGGTTAACATGATGGAAATCAATTTTGTTTATATATATATATATATATATGTTTTGAATAGTTTTGATTTGCTGATTTTAAAATTATTTTTTAAAAAAAAAATTATATTTTAATGTGTTTTAGCATGAAAAAACACTTTAAAAAATAATCGCAATCATACTTTTAAAAGACATGCATGTAAGGTCACAACTTAATTGCTTATCCTTAGATTTATGATTTATCATTATGTGAAAGGTTAATTATTAATTACTATATGATTTTTAAATATTTTTATATGATTTTAAATAAATAAAATAAATTAATTATTCGTCTGTCTCATAGTTACCCAGCTAGCTAGATCATTGAATAGGATATAGTTGTTGCATGTGTTCATCTAATTAATTTATAGCATTTTTGTTATGTCATTAATGAATTAATATTTAATTCAGCTGGTTTTCATGTTTTAATATCTCTTTTCAATAGATCTTAATTAATTAAATTCTTTTTTTTTCTCTCTTGCAATAAAAGATATTTGTTTTTGCATGATTCATCACCTATGAGATCGATCAGTACTTATTAAACTCAAAACACTATTAATATATGGAAATCGAGATTAATTAGACACCAATAATTAATATATTACAAAGAATTAAGATTAAGTTCTTTCTTCTTTTTAGTAATAAAGGCCGGATCCTGTACAGGAAAAGATAAATATTATAAAAGTTTCAGTTAGTTCAGGAATAGCTTTTCACTGTAGATTATCAGAGTCCAATAATGGCAAAAAAGAGAAATTAAGGAATTGATTGCTGACGTCAAATATACAAACAGGCAAAGACAAAAACACTTTGATGTTCATACATCAATCAAGGAGAATCAATGTAAAGAACTTATCAAGGGAATTTGGACAGGTAGCTCGGTGGTCCGTGAGAAATTAGGAAACAATGTAGATGGGCTAGGGTCCAAAGAGAAAAAATAAAAAAGAGTG
>Ga0325411_1002047_pt1 | contig 22614 bp, 15 predicted proteins | sample PopdelMetagenome_13_FD_206181 | JGI IMG/M metagenome (GOLD analysis project Ga0325411, IMG submission 206181) | Populus deltoides microbial communities from Bellville, Georgia, United States - Xylem-PdIQD-R4 | ecosystem: Host-associated > Plants > Phyllosphere > Stem > Wood/Secondary xylem... | reverse complement strand
GCTTTGAGGACCGAGCCTAGACTGGTTCAACAATATTAGTAAACTGGTGCTGCTGCCACTCGCACATGCCATTTCGTTTTTCTATTACTCTTTGAGTACAGTGGTTTCTCGGTGGAAAGTGCCGAAGGGGTCAGGAGAGGGTTGATTGATTTTGTCCATGGCTGGTCTCAGTCCAATTTCATTATGGGCCACTCATCCATCATCTTTCGGTTTACCCATTAGTTTTCCATTATTATTTCTTAAGGCTCGCAATTTTTGCATCGACTTTCTTTTCACTTTCGCGGGTTTTTTTTTTTGTGTTTCCAATAAATTTTGTTTTTAATCAGCCCTTTTGTAACTTGAAGTTTTTTGTTCCAAATAATTCTATGGTAAAGTAAAAGAATTTCAAAATTTTTGGGTATTATATCATTGTATTTGATTTGATGAGTTTTACATCCGCACGTATTTTTGGCAATATAATATTATAAAAATGTATATTCGTAATTAAAACCAAATTTAAATTCTACTATAATCCTAAAAATAAAACTTAAACATATCCACATTTATTTATTACAATCTTAAATATAATTAGCATATTACCCCAACATAAAATAGAATATATGGAAAATTGTGTCTTTACTTAGTTATTTAAAGAAAAATTTTAAGATATAAACTACTTTTTAAAATTTAAATAAGTTCAAGAAAAGATAAAAATCACCCTTACTATATCTTTTTCAATAAAAAATTATATTTTCTATATATTTTTTCTTAAATTTATTTTATATATACCATTATTTGCCTAAATTATTTTTTAAACTTATTCACAAGTTAATTATTGTTAATGGAGTGTTCGTCTAGTTAGAGTTGACTTCTAAATCAAGAGTCTTACAACTTAATGAATTTTTAGTTTTTTAAATTAATTAACTATTTATTTGTTTATAATTTTCATCCTCCATCTTTTTTTATTTTTCTTATTCACTTTGCATGAGATTTTTTAGTCATTTTGAAAATAACACAGGTTGCCTTAATTTCTTTGGCCTTTATTAAATTTAGCTTTGTAAAGAATTTTTTTTTAAAATTAAATTAAATTAATAGATCTCATCCTCTAACATTTAATTCTTCAAGTGTTGAGTTTCTAAGTTGAGTTCAAATCAAGAATTTAATAGATTGTGGGTTTGAGAGTTTAACTTGAGTTTAAAATGTTTACTCGGACTTACTTGATTTTTTTTTATTTTTTAAGTTTTTTTTTGTGATTTCATTTTCCAACATTTATCTTATTCTCTTTTTATGAGATTTTTTTTTAATAACAAGGGTTGCCTTAGGTTTTTTTGGTATTTGTTAAATTTAGCTTTTTTTTAAAGGAATTTAGTTTTTTTAATTAATTCAATTAATTGATTTCATCATCTAACATTTAATTGGACGAATGTTGAGCTTATTAATTTAGTTAATGTCTATAATTTAACGGGTCATAAGTTTAAGAGATTAACCCGGGTTTACAAAGTTTACTTATGCTTGCTTGGTTTTTTTCTTCCTTTTTATGTTTAATTTTTTTTTAATTTCATCAATCAATATTTTTTTTTGTTCGCTTTTTATTGGATTTTTCTGTGGTTTCGAAAGTAACAAGGGTTAACTCGAAATGTTTTTTGGCCTTTGTTGAATCTAGCTTTTTCAAAAGATATTTTATTTTTAGTTAAATTAAATTAATTATGTGAGAGTAAGCATGAGATGCTCGACTCATGGTATTTTGTTTTTGTTTGCTTTTTAGATCATTTCTCTAATAAAAAATGCGACCTTTTCAGTTACCAAATTCTTAGATTTTTCTTACTACTTTTAAAACGTTAATATCACATGAATATGCTTTTGTACGTTGGCAAAAAAACTAACATGGCTCGCAGCGTAGCCTGAGCCATTTATCTAGTAAATATATATCTCAAGTTAAGTTCGGGTGATTTTTAGATCGGGTTTAATAATATCCATACTTTACCCATTATTCATCGGGTTCAAAAAATATTCATTCATTCAGGTCGAGTCAGGTCGATATCTATTGAGTTTGGATTAATGCCCTGTTTGTTTTTGTGTTTTAAAAACGCTTTTAAAAATATTAATTTTTTTTATTTTTTATTTGCTTTAGATTAATATTTTTTTGGTTTTTTTAGATTATTTTGATGCATTGATATTAAAAATAATTTTTAAAAAACAATAAAAATATTATTTTAATGTATTTTCAAATAAAAAACACTCATAAACACTCCATTATCCCTAAATATATGGCCGAAAAATAGGTAGATTCTCTAACAAGTTTCTGAAACAGATTGACCCAAATTTCCCTGTGGACCTCTAGATTTCATAATAATAGTGTACTTGACCGTTGATAACATAGGGGTAAAACTTAAAAACTCCAAAGAGCTGAGTTAGAACAATAGTTCTGTAACAAGGCTGTTTTCTCCCTCTTTATACAAGTGTTGTAAGTGACCTCAGAGTTTGAAATAGTTTACACTAGTCAATGTCTTTGAGTTAGGGTAGTGTTTCGAGTTAATTTTAAACCTAAGAAAAGAAAGTTTATATGATTTTCATTATTATAAATACTTAATACAAATAAAATTAATTTATCTTAAATTTAATAAAAAAAGGATAAATTATAATAATCTATTGGAGGTATTATGAGATTATAGAAGCCACCAAAAGAATTATTACTACTTCAAAAAAAAAATTAAACAAAAAAAATAAAAATTAAAGAGAAGATATTAATTAAAAAATTAAAAAAATAATTAACGACTTAAAAAATTAAAAAGACAAAACATTGTTGGATCATATTCAAAACCTATTTTTATATAATTTTATGATAATGAAAATATACATTTATAAGAATTCTAATGATTTATATTCTTGAATAAAAATGTATTTTTCAATCCAAATTTCATTTTTTTATATAATAATTCATAACAATTCTAAAACATGTCTTTTTTTTAATATATATATATAAGAACAATAGTGTTTTAAATAAAAACTTATCATGGTTTTTATAAAAACAAAACAAAAAAAAGAATAACTTTATATTTTTATGAGACATTATAAGAAAATAAAAGAATGATTGATTTGATAAATATATATAAAAAATAACAATGAAAAAATAAAAATAAAATATTTTATTCTCACTGGATATTCCTTGTTGATTTTTCTAAAAAAATTAGGATGTTAGATTTATATATAATCATTCATGAAGTAATTTTTAATATTACCATAAAAAACTATAATCTTATTTAAAAGTTATGCCAAGATAGGAAAATTTTATAACTATTATCTTGATGGTCTTATTTGAAGAAATCTTTAAAAATAATTAATTAGAATAAGAAAATAGAAGGGAATGGGCCAAAATTCTTTTAAAAAAAAAAATAGGCTAAGGGTTGAGTGAAAGGAGAATTAGAGAAAGGAAGGAGAATCGAAAACACAAAAGGAGGAAGAATATAGAGGGCCGACTGGAATAGCAGTAGAAGGAGAGAAAAACCTAGAGGATGAGTAATATCACTCCCTTGTTTATTGCTTTATGATTTCAAGATAAGGGAGAGGGAGAAACCTCAAAGTGAAAGACTTAGGGTTTTTATACTTGTAAATTCACAAAAGCTAAATGAGAAGGTTGAAGAAGAATAGGGAATGAAGGGGACACAATTTTAAAATATTTATTAGAAAAAAATGATGTATATGGATGAGCAAACCCTAATTAAAGGCCGGCCAAATCGAAAGAAAGAAAAGAATATAAAATGAAGTGATGGAATGTATAGATTGTGATCTTGTTAAACATTTAGAAACATGTTTGAGCTGAAATAAAAATTATATTATGTTAATGCCTTGATTTTTGCTTATGTGATTGATGAACAAATGTGATTATAACATGTTATTGTGAACATACTTGAGATATAAATGATGAATTGCATGTGTAAATTAGAAAAAAAAATAGGCTATAATGTCCAGCCAAGAGGAAAAACCATGAAAGAAAATTTTGCATGGTGAACACCCTTAAAGAAACAAGATATAAGGTGGAAATGAAACTCTTGCGTAATGTGGATTTGCTATTAATTTGTGTTGATGAATTAGAATAATACAATTAGGAATATGGAATGCATGATTGTTAACAACACTATGTTCGGCCATGGAATAATGATTAGGAGAACTTTTAGAAATTGTATATTTTGAGACTTGATTGTGTATTGTTTGATAACCTTGTGATAAACTTGAAGAGATTATGGAATGTATATGGTTACGTAGTGAACTAGAATGTAACAACCCGACTTTTTCATAGCCAAAATCGATGGAATTTTGTTTTTTGTAAGTCATTAGGTTCTTGATACTTTTCACAATATCATTCTGTGAATTTATAAATACATTTTATTTATTAGCAAGGCACAACCCATATAGGGTAAATTAAATCAACATCCCATAAAAGTGACAATACATATTCTTGCAACGATATTTAGGGTTTATTGTAACAGAATTCATCTCATAGTATAGTGTAATACTCATGGGATTTCATAATAGAACATTCTCATAAAAAAGAATATCACATATATCCATTCACCACATCATGTTTACAAGATTGTACTTTCACATCTGTATTCTATTATAATTTTCAATACAAGTCTTTACAAAATTTTCGAATGGCAAATATTCAACTAATTCATTCGTTCTTATCAAACACATAACACCTAAAACATACTATTACATAGCATATTTTGAAAGTATGAGAGCTCGTGGAACAAGCTTTCCTACGCACCTTGATTGTGTGATGTCGCTGTTACAAAAACAATAAGGATACAAAGATTGTAAATAATCTAAACATAATAATAAACAATTAAAAAGACGTTATTGTTACTTTTCATTATCAACTGAAAATGAGTACATTATTTCATTTACTTCTCATATGCATTGTACAATCCTTATTATTTCGCTAAATATATTATTCTCACTCATATACCCCAACCTCTCCATAGGAGTTGTGGGGTCGAAGTTTAATCATCGGTCGGGGTTAATCACTTCACGTTAACCTGTTTATCCACCTTGAATGCTTTTAGCTATAGCTAATCGCAACATCTAATCTCGATCATTTATCTCGGATGCCATTAACCAAAATGAATCTCAAAATCAAACACGTCATCTCTTACAGATACTATTAGCCGAAACTAATCATCATAATCAACTTGGCCATCTATCTAGGATGCTATTAGCCTAAACTAATCATCATATTCAACCCAATCATCCCTTTAGGATGCCATTCACCGAGACTAATCATCAATACAACCCGACCGTTCATCTAGGATGTCATTAGCCGAAGCTAATCATCAACGTAACTTGACCATCCTCTTAGGATGCCATTAGCCGAAGCTAATCATCAAACGCATCGCGCTCATCCATCTCGGATGCCATTGGCTGAAGCTAATCATCAATCACAACTCGACATCCATCTCGGATGCCATTAGGCTAATCATTAATCATAACCTAGTCATTCATCTCGGATGCTATTAGCTAAAGTTATTCAATAACTCAATCAACATTTCATAATAGGTTTAACATTCATCAACAACTTAACCAACATTTCGTAACCGGTTTAACATTCGTTAACAAATCAATCAGCATTCTATAGTCGATTTAACATTCATCGACAACTCAATCAATATTTCATAATCGGTTTAACATTTATCAACAACTCAACTAACATTTCGTAATCAGTTTAACATTTGTTAACAACTCAATCAACATTCCATAGTCGGTTTAACATTCATCGACAACTCAATCAACATTTCATAATTGGTTTTACATTCATCAACAATTCAATAACCATTTCATAGTCGGCTTAACATTCATCAACAACCCCAATTCATCAACAACTCGATCAACATTTCATAGTTGGTTTAAAATTCATCACAACGCAATAATATATCATCCCTAAACAAGTCATTTTAAAACATTAACATTATACAAAGAAAAAAATGTGGAAACCATTTACCTGCTCAACCCGTGGGATGTCCTTATACGGTCGCGAGTCCGATCCTGGTCGTACCACCTACCACATCAATGGTCATAAATCTATATATTTGCATTCGGTAATCACACGACTCATCACCATACAAATCTCAAGAATACATATGTTCACATTCTAGCGTTCATAGATTACAATCATATAATGCAATCATTTTAATCATTGAACCAGTTTTGATATGTAATCTGCCGTAAAAATTCATCAACGAAACTTGTTCGCGGGTGACGCAAAGTCGTCAGTGAACTGATTGGCTGGGACACAGAATCGTTAGCAAAATTGGTTCGCCAATGACACACACTCGTCAACGTACTGATTCGCTAGAACACATAATTTAGTAGCAAAACTAGTTCGCTAGTGATGCAAACTCGTCAGCGAACGGATTAGCTGGAACACAGAATCATCAGCAACACTAGTTTGCTATGAACGCAAACTTGTCAGTGAACTGATTCACTGAACACAAAATCATCAACAAAACTGGTTCGCTAATGACCCTCATTCGGCAGAAATTGCTATCGCACATAGGCCACTACTGATGCAGAAATCGTTGACAAGAACTGAGTCACTATCGACTTAGAAATCATCAATGCAACACAGTTTTGAAGTTGATGTTGAAATCATCAGAGCATTAGTTTTCGACTAACACATAAATAATTGATGAAAACTGAGCCGTGATCGACTCAACAATCATCTACGCAACATAGTTGCGCAACTGAAGCGAAATCTTCAGCGTACGTGGTTTACAGCTAACTCAGAATTCATTGATGTCTTTGGCAAACAAGGTGAATGGCTGACTTTATTAACTTCCTTCAGGATCAATACTAACGTGGAATGATTTGAAGAAAGAATTGGAAAAATTCTTTCCAGCATTACGGGTTGGAACAATTTGTAAATAAATTAGTGAAATTCTCCAAAACAATGGGGAAACGTTATGAATACTGAGAATGTTTTAATCAGTTTTGCGCAAGTTGCCCACTTCACCAAATTTCTAACTAATTATTGTTGCAATAATTTTATGAAGGATTATTTCCCATGGACTAAAGCATGATAGATGTTATATGTGGTGGTGTATTTGTAGAAAACACTCTTGTACAAGCAAGGTAAATGAGGTGATGCATTCTAATATTGAGACACAACTTTCACAACTAACTTCTCTTGTGAGACAAGTAGTGTTGGGACAAGTTAGGCAATCCAAAATGTATGGCATTTATGCAGTCCCAAAACATTCTACTAATATATGCCCACAACTTCAAAAAGATACAACCCCTTAGGGTGAATGCGATAAGTTGGTCTGGCAGTCAACTAAGGAAATATAAACCATATTCAAACCATTACACCCCAAGTTGGATAGATCACCCAAACCTTAAGTATGGTCAGCCCTCAAACCAGCAACCGTTTTGGTCATATGCCAATGACAATCCAACTTTTCCTCCTCAAACATCAAATTTAGGTATGTATTTAGAAGAAATTGTGAAATTTTTAGCCACTAATATACAAATGTTCCAACAAGAAACAAGAGCTATCATTCAGAATTTGGAGACTTAAATTTCATAACTTGCATCGCTTGTAAGAAGCATTGAGGCAAATAAAAGGAAGCTGTCATCTTAAGTTGAAATTAATCCAAGAGAAAATGCAAGTGCTATTACTCTTAAAAGTGGAAAGGAAGTACAGACCATGTTGCTAGTCCTAATGTTAGAATCAGTAACAAATATGCTGCTAGTTGTAAACCAGATTTAGCAGGAAATATACCACTAGTTGCAACCCCAAATTCAGCAGCTACTATGGTACAGACTACCTAGCTAGCTGCAATGCCAGGATTAGCAACTATTGTGGTGCAGGTCATATTGTCAGTTGCAACACCAAATTCAGTAGCTATCGGAAATAAAAGCTCGATATAGAACTAATAATTTTGGATGCACTAAGAACAGAGCCAGATTCAGCAGCTACTATGGTGCAAACTACCCTGTCAACTGCAACACCAGAATCAACAACAAATATGTTGCCAGCTTCAACACCAGAATCAGCAGCAACCAAGAACAACAAGCTGGAAATAGAACCAACAATCTTGGATGCACCGAGAACAAAGTTAAGTGGTAAGTCCATCTTTCCTATTAATAAAAATCTGGTTGCACCTCCATTTCCTAGTAGATTAAAGAAGGCAAGGAAGGAAGAGTCAGAGCATGATATTTTTTAAACCTTTTGAAAGGTTGAAGTTAACATTACACTATTGGATGCGATCAAGCAAATTCTATAATATGCAAAATTTTTTAAGGAATTGTGCACCAACAAAAAAAAGTTGAACATTGATAAGAAAATAAGAGTTGAAGAGAATGTGTTTGCGGTCATATAAAGAAAACATTTCCAATTACAGATGGTATGTTCACTATACCATCTGTAATTGGAAATCATAGGGTAGAAAGAGTTATACTTGATTTAGGAGCTTTGATCAATGTTATACCACTTTCAATTTATAAGGTTTTAAATCTAGGACCTTTAAAAGAAACAAAGGTAATAATTCAATTGGTAGATAGGTCTCATTCATACCCAAAAGGCGTTGTTGAGGATGTTTTAATTAGAATAAATGAATTGATTTTTCTTATGGAATTTTATATTATAGATATGGATAATCATTTGCGTCAAACTCAACTCATATATTGTTAAGTAGGCAATTTAAGAAAACAACAAGAACTAAGATCGATGTGCATAAATGAATTTTATCTTGTGAGTTTGATGGGGAAATAGTAACATTTAACATTTTTGATGCTATGAAATATCCTGATGACTCTGAATCTATTTTTCATATTGATGTAATTGACCCTATTGTGCAAGATGATTTTGAACAATTGTTTTTTACAAGATGAGTTGAACTTTGTATTACAGCAAAGCAAGACAGATAGGGATGCAAGGCTAGAGAATAATGAAGACATAAAAGAAGCAATTATGTCTTTGCATTCATTATTTCAAATGCCAAACAGGTTAGTAAACTCTACTTTGTAATTATCGAATTCTCTTGAAAGGGTTTCACCCTATGTTGAACAAGCTCCAAAGTTGGAATTGAAGTCTTTGCCCAAGCATTTGAAGTATATGTACTTAAGAGAAAGTGAGACATTACCGGTGATCATCAAATGATCTCACGACAACAAGAGAAGAAAAATTGTTGAGAGTTTTAAGAGAAAATAAAACAGCTACCGGATGAACCTTAGCTGATATAAAAGGTATAAATCTTGCAATTTACATGCATACAATCTTACTAAAAGATGATGCCAAACCCATGAGAGAGCCTTAACGTAAGCTGAACCCAACCATGAAGGAAGTGGTAATGAAGGAAATTCTGAAGCTACTTAACCAAGGAATCATCTATCTCATATCCGATAGTTAATGGATTAGTCTAGTGCATGTAGTTCCCAAGAAGACAAGTTTGACTCTTGTTCCCAATGAACAAAATGAACTTGTTCCCATGAGAGTTCAGAATGGGTGGAGAATGTTCATAAATTTTAGGAAATTAAATGTTACCACAAGAAAAGATCATTTCCCAATTCTTTTCATTAATGAAATGCTAGAAATACTGGCAGGTAAGTCATTTTTCTATTTTTTAGATGGGTGTTCTAGTTATTATCAAATTGTTATAGCTCGCGAACATCAGGAAAAAACAACTTTCACTTATCCATTTGGGACCTTCGCTTACAGACATATGCCTTTTAGATTGTGTAATGCCCTAAGTATGTTTTAGAGATGCATAATGAGCATTTTTTATGACTTGATTGGAAATTGTATTGAAATTTTTATGGATGACTTTACTGTTTATGACAATTCTTTCTATTAATGTTTAGATAATTTGACCAAGTTTTGAAACAATGCATTAACACCAACTTGGTTCTAAATTATGAAAAATGTCATTTCAGGGTCCAACAAGGAATTGTTTTTGGTTGTGTAGTTTCAACTAGGGGTATCGAGGTTGATAAGGCCAAGGTTGATTTAATTACAATCTTACTATATCCTACTAATGTTAAGGACATTCGTAGTTTTCTTGGCCATGCAAATTTTTATAGGAGGTTGGTTCATCAAAGATTTTTAAAAAACTACACAACCATTGTCGAGGTTATTGCAAAAGGATGTACCATTTGACTTCAAGGAAGATTGTTAAATAACATTTGACAAATTAAAGACATTGTTCACTTCAACGCCGATTATACAACCACTAAATTAGGATATGCCTTTTGAGATCATATACGATGCTAGTAATTATGCTATAGGAGTTGTACTTGGCCAATAAAGAAAAAGAAAAGTCATGTCATTTGCTATGCGTGAAGGACACTAAACTTTGCTCAATACAACTATTCAACCACTAAAAAGGAGCTTTTAGCTATTGTATTTGTCATAGACAAGTAACCGAGACTTATACGCTGGATTCTTTTGTTGCAAGAGTTTGATTTGGAAATCAAGGATTGAAGAGGAGCTAGTAATTTTATGATAGATCATTTGAGCAGAATTTTATGTAAGGAAGAACCATTGCCTATTGCCGAAACATTCCCCGATGCGCAGCTACTGCATCTGCAAGGTAAGGAACCTTGGTTTGCTGATTTGGTAAATTTCATAGTTATTGGAATGTTACCTAATGATTTGAATAAGGCAAAGAAAAACAAAATAAAGCTACCCGTACTAATGATTCTAAGGTTGTTGTAGGATTTCTCAAATCTAACATTTTCAGTAGGTTTGGAATTCCAAGAGCTATGATAAGTGATCAAGGCCCCCATATTTGTAACCGAACTGTTGAAGCGTTGATGCGAAAATATAGAGTACATCGAGTAGCCACAACTTCCCACCCACAAACCAACGGACAAACTGAGGTTTCAAACCGAGAAATAAAACACATCTTGGAAAAGATGTTGAACCCCAACCGAAAGGATTGGAGCCTGTATTTAAAGGATGCACTTTGGGCATACTGTATAACATACAAAACTCCAATCAGAATGTCACTGTATAGATTGGTTTTCACTAAGTTATGTCATTTACTAGTGGAAATTGAACATCGTGCCGTCTAGGCAGTGAAACAATGCAATCTTGATGCTAAAAAGGCGGGAGAAGAATGAAAGTTACAACTACAAGAACTTGAAGAAATTCGATTGGAAGCATATGACAGTGCAAGGCCATATAAAGAGTGAACCAAATCTCTTCATGATAAGTTTTTACAGCGTAAACAATTTTTTCTTACGTAGAAAGTATTACTTTTCAACTCTAGATTGAAATTCATGCTTGGAAAATTACGATCAAGATGGATTGGACCATTTGTTGTTTTCAATGTTTTTTTCTCATGGTGCTATTGATATCCAAAGTATTGTAACTAACAAAGTTTTCAAGGTGAATGGCCACAGACTTGAGCCTTTACGTTGAGAATTTTGGAGACACTATTGAGAAGGAAGTAAAATTGGTTGACCCAATATACAAGGATGCATGACACGTAGAAAACTCTGTCTAGCCAAAGACAATGAAGAAAGACACTTTAGAGAGGCAACCCAGCATGGAGACATTCAAAAAAAAAAATTTATTGCAATCATGGATGCCAAAATAAGGCAAACCCAATAGGTTATTAAGGCAGTTTTCTTTATTTCTCCATCTCTCTTTACTATGTACATTGAGGACAATGTTCATGCTAAGTGTGGGGGATGTAGGGGCTGTCTATAGTGGTAGCACTGTGCTTTGTTTTTATCATTCATATTTTGATGAAATAATGCTCTGATTTATGCTCTGTTCTAGCAATTTTTTTGTAAAATGCACCCGCATCTTGACAGCAGGTTAATCTTTGAGGGGTTGTGTTACATCTCTAGCAAAACCAAAATTTGTTATGTTTGGAAATGTTTTGATTTTAATTATCATTAATGAATTTTCAATTGAGTTTATAAAAAAATCATAACATGATTGAATAGTGACCTTGTTTTTTAAGATTGTTTAGTCAAGCTATGTTCTATGGATTAAAGTAACTGGATTTAATAGACACTAACCTGTGAGACTTTGAGCCTTATGACCGACACATCTATATTAGTCTCTATTTTCCTTTTATGTGTGATTTTCTTTCATTGGTTTTGTTCCCCTAGAACTTGCTCTGATTCTAATCAAGACCATACTTCTACATGCATACATGAACATGATTAAGATATTTTTTGTTATGTACCTTATATAGCCTAGCAACCCACCTTTGGATAAAATTTTTCCTTGAAACCTTTTTTGAGTTGATGGACTTTTTCTTTAATTATAAACCCACAATACAAGCCGTAAACAATATAGTGTCTCACCCAAGCTGTAAAACTAATGGAACATCATAAATCATTATATAAGCATGGGAATACATGAAATAAATGTAGGGGTGTTTTGAATTCAGAGACGGTATGTCAGGTGCAGAAGAAAAAAAAAGGAAAGTAAAAAGATAAAAAGGTCTTGTAAAGGTTTGAAGTTTTAAGAAGGTAAAAGATCATCCTTTAGTTTGAACCAAAATCTTGTTCTGTTGGACAATAAATTTTCCAATAAAGAAGGATAATGTAGCTTTAATTTTTGCCAAGTTCAAGATGGTTGGAGGGAGTGTTTAATATTCTGTCTTGTTTTGGGGTTATTTTGTTTTGTTGGTTTTAGTGGCTTTTAAACTACCTTTCCAAAGATCTCCTACCTTGAACCAAGCCACATTACAACCTTTGAAAAGACCTTATGATTTGTGAAATGCATGTAATCTAAATGATGGAGAGTGAGATGACTTGCAAGCTTATGGTAGATCATTTCCATTAGAAGGAATTGAAGTAAAACACTAACCTTTCAAACACATGAGAATTGAGTGATTATTCTTGTAAGGCCTACTATTTGGTTGTTTTATTCTGAAATAAAAACGCTTGATAAATTTTTTTAAAGTGATTGGAATTTAATTCATGATATGTTATGATGTTTTAAGAATTTAATTGTTGTTCGTTGATGGCATTACATTTTTTACATTGAAAAAGTAAAATTAAAATTATGTCCGAGGACGTGCAAAAGCTAGGTGTGGGGGAATTTGATTAGTGTAAAATATACATATGTTTTTACTCCTTTTACACTATGCTTTTTAATATATTCTGAGCTTAATTGAGTTTATTGGAAGTTATTTTTATGAGTTTGGCATGCCTAATAGACTTTGTGAATTAATTGCTAAAGATAAGAAATTCTGCATTTTATGTTTTGGACTTAGCTTTTTGTGATAGGATTTTGTCGTCCAAGTTAAAGTTCCCGAAAGAGAATGTGCGCTTAATCTAAGTCAAAGTATACATGTCAAGCTTTTTATGAAGGTATTATGATCAAAAATCCAATCTCATTTAGATCTCTAATCAAACCTGTAATCTTTGGCCAGAATTCTACTCGCAACAAGATTCTCTGCTTTCACACTAGATATTCAAATGAGAATATCTTGAGCTTCAGATATCGAAATCATACAATTTAAAAACCCAATTTTACATTCCTTTTATGCCAAAGTCTAAATGAAATAAATAAGAAGGTGACTTACCTTACGATTTTAAGTGGTCTTAGGAAAGGTTTTAATAGTTTCTTCTTCCTTTTTACTTTTTTCTTCTTTCTATTTGTTCCAGCTGGCCCTCTAGGCTCCCTTTTCTTCCATGTTTTTGGTTTTTCTCTCTTTTTTCTAACTCACCCATCACCCAACACTCAAGAAAGTTGGCATGCAAGCTAGTTAGGTTCAGGTTTCTCCTTAGGAAGGAGTGTGTGCTGCAACAATGGTTGCTGTCGATTATGGAGGATAGGTCTAGGCTCTTTTTTCTTCTATGTTTTAGGTTTTCTATCATTTTCCTAACTCACCACTCACTTAATACTTAAGGAGGTTGTTATGCAAGCTAGTTGGGTTTAGTTTTCTCCTTGGGAAGGAGTGTGTGCTCTAGCAATAGCTGCTGCTGGTTCTGGGGGAGAGGAAGAGTCATATCTTTTCCCCCTACATTTATATCACTCATAAATGTAATGGGGGTGTGGGGGGGGGGTTGGTTTACGTTATTCTTATTCCTCTTTTGGTTAATCTAGAATCGATTTCCCCCCTCCCAAATCCTCCCTATAGTAGGCCAACTTGATCCACTTAATTCTTGCTTAGTATAGGTCAACTTTTTACCTAAATGTTTGTTGAGTTTTACAATAATCATACAAAAATATAAAAACATTTAGTAATCTTGCAATCACAACAAAAAGCTAGCATGCATACTAAAAAATTATATAAGCTTGCAAAACATATAAGATAAATATTCCTAGCATGCAAACTAAACAATTATAGAAATTATAATCAATATCTCTCCATAAACACCAAACTTAAGCTTTAGAGTAGAAAGAATAAGTAAAAGAGCAAGTCAAAGAAAAACCAACAATAAATGGAAGTTCTATACTCCTTTTACTCTATGTTTTTTTAATGTATTTTAAGCTTAATTGAGTTTATTGAAAGTTATTTTTATGAGTTTTGCATGTCTAAGAGACTTTGTGAATTAATTGCTAAGATAAGAAATTTTGCACTTTATGTTTTGGACCTAGCTTCTTGTGATAGGTGTTTCGTCAAGTTAGAGTTTTTGAATGAGAATGTGGGCTTAATATAAGTCGAAGTATACATGTCAAGCTTTCTAGGAAGGTATTATGGGCAAAACTTTGATCTCATTTGGATCTCTAATCAAACCTGCAAACTCAGGCCAGAATTCTACTTGCAGCAGGATTCATTGCTTTCACACTAGATATTCAAATAAGAATATCTTGAGCTTTTGATATCGAAATCTGGAGATTCAAAAGCCAAAATTCATATCTAGGTGTTTCGCTAAGTTAGAGTTCTTGAATAAGAAGGGCTTAATCTAAGTTGAAGTATATATGTCAAGCTTTCCAGGAAGGTATTATGAGCAAAACTTTGATCTCATTTGGATCTCTAATCAAACCTGCAAACTCAGGTCAGAATTATACTTGCAGCAGAATTCATTGCTTTCATACTAGATATTCAAATAAGAATATCTTGAGCTTCTGATATCAAAATCAGGAGATTTAAAAGCCAAAATTCATATACACATCGAGGGCTACAACTTTCATGAAGGACTCAAAGTCAGATAAAATCGTTTTTAAGGCCAAACTTTGGACATAATCTGAAGGATGAGATGGGTCTCCTGATTTGATCAGGAAACTAACGGTACCGAGCATCCCATTATGACTGAGAGTCTGGCATAAAAACGGTGGGCCTTAGGACCCAAGAAAGATTTAAATCAAGCCTCTAACATGCAATGATTGAATGAATACAGTTAGGATGGTCAGATATTGCAAGAAACCAAGTCAGAAACAAAGTCTAAGTTGCAGCAAAGTTGGAATTATAGTAGAGTTGTGATACCAACAAATTCAGTTTTCAACACAAATTCTAAGAGATTTATCCAACCTTAAGGACCAAATAAAGAAGTAACAAATTAAGTATCATGAAAACTTCTAATTAGCCTAATAGTCCTGAAGAAATTTCGCATCCAAGTGAGAGGATAAATAGAGTAGAACACAACTGAAACAGGGTTCGAAGAACATTCCTTTCTTCTCTGCTTTTTTCAATTTTCCAGCAATTATGAAATAAACTCCTTAATTCGATTCAAGAGGGATACACACCATCTCCATTAACAAGTTGTGAGAAGTAACGTTATCATTATAATTTTTTCAGATTCAAGTATTTATTTTTTCTTGTTCAGAATTATGCTATTGATTATTATTCAAGCTTATTGAATTGTTTTGAGATGGCATGTATGGTTTCTAGTTTCTTTCAATTCGTAATTGTTGCCACTCTCATCTTGATTTATTAGGGAAGAATAAATCAAGTTAAATTGTCAAGCTTTTAAACGTTTGATTAGAATAAATGCACAAATTTTATTCCTAAACTACTGTCGATCGAATGAAAATTGCTTTCAATATTACATTTGCTAAATGATAAGAATTTGATTAGAGAGCTTTTTCTAATTAATGTACTCATAATCTCATCGATTTTACTCAACTTTAAAGGATATCAAATTTATTCGCTTGATGTGAAATAATATTTATTTTACTTCGATGATCAACATAATTATAGGAATGGATGTGTGGACCCTTGAACTGATTTAATGACATATGAATTTATTATTTTTAAAATTATTGTTTCTTGAATTTTTCATTCAAATCCCCCGTTCTTTCTCATTTCAGTATATTGGAGGAACATTAAACGAAATTTCCTTTGAGTTCAACTTGGTTTTCATGATCATACTACAAAATTATTTTGTTTGTGATAATTAAGTGAGCATTATATTTTAGTGATTTTGACGACCGACCATGATTTCTCTAAAAAATCATGCTAGGTAATAAATCAGGATTTATTATTTATTATTTAAAATTATAATTCACATAACTTAACATGTCATGCCACATATATCACAAGACTTAAGCTGTTATGAAGAATATGCATCATTATTATTATTCTTTTTCTCATTTGTGTTTACAATAGTCATAACACTCATTTTAAAGAGGTCATCACAAAGACACCCATCTCCTATAAACACTCTATTTGAAAGAGTACTTGACCATAAGTGAAAAAATTTCTTCAAAATCAATTCTTTTTTTTTTTTACTGAAACCTTACACAACCATTTTGCCTTGTACCTTAGTTATAAGCAATTTTCTTCAATTTTTAACCTAAACATCCATTTCAATGCTCTCCTACCTTTACAAAGCTTCACTAATTTGAGAGTGTGGTTCTTATGCAAGGATTTCATCTTTTCTTACATTGCTTTTAAGCACTCATTTTTCTTCTTATGCAACATAGCTTTATTAAAGCTTTCTAGCTCTCCCCCATTAGTATCCAATATATACTCATAAGGAGAATATTTGGTGAAAGCTTGGTGAGGTCAAGTTGACACGATCAAAGAGTTGTTGTCTTATCTCAAGTGCAGGAGTGTCGAAGTAATAAATAACCCGGCAAGACCGGGGTTAAACCACATGGAGGTGAACTATATAGAATTATAAATTAAAAAAAGATTTGAAGAGAGCTTTGAGATGTGATAATGATGTAAGGATTTAAACAAAGATAAAATAATTATCAAGGTTAGAGGATTCACTAGTGGTATTTCAAATAAGTATAGTCTAAACTCTTTTTATTACTTGACTGGAAACCACACACAAAGGAGGTTCCACTCGGATTATAAATTGTTAACATGATTACATTAATTATCTTATTCGAGTAATGCCAATACTTGTAAATATTATCAAGTATTCATGGTGATAACTTATGTTAACAACAAATCAAGTTCCTTTCATAGCACAAGTGTCGGTTATACCATACAGTTGGGCTATGAAAGTGTCAAGTATTTGTTGTACCAAGGGTTGTTCAACACAAATCTAGATTAACTATTTAACAAGCAAGGTATTAAGAGTGAGTAAGATAATAAATATAAAACATGTTAGTATCAAACATTAAAGTCCATGTTGAGTTTATACTATACTTATTCTTACATCATTAGTGTAACATTTTCACTTTGACATAATAAACTTAGCTGAACATTATGAATAAGAGAAACATAGATAAACAAGAGCAGAACATGATTATATAAGTATAATAAAGGAAATGAAAGGCATAAACAAGAGATTAATAAAAGCAAAGCTTAAGCATTACAAAAATATAAAGAGAGAAATAAAGAGCATGATCTTGATCTGAAAATCAAGATTCCTAAATGCATGGCAAATGCCTCCTTTTATAGGCCAAAATTCAGAACTATTGATTTAATGACTAATTGTTGAGTGGGTGGTCACATCTTGACTTGGTGACAATCCTTATCTTCTTGTCTGAACAAAAAGTCATTGCTAACATCAGAATTTGAACCGATAGTTTTCATGAAAGTTCTGGGAAATTGTCTCAGCTTTCCAACCAAACAAGAATCGGAGCATCTGGACTTCTAGAACTCGAGATATGGGCTCAACATTAAACAATGTCTAGGCTGCAGGACAAATTCCGACTTCTTTGTTGTTGCTACAATTGGAACTTGAAAACTGTCCTTTTAAATCTTGGACTATGCATGAAAGTTTTAGACCTATGTCTTAGCTTTCCATATATATAAACCAGACCTAAATCCAAGTTCTATAGCTTCAGTTATGATCTAATAACCGAATAGTGTTCCAGTTTAGATTGAACCAACATCTCTTTTCTAAGCTTAGCCTTCTCATTGTCTTCTCAATTTCAGTAGTTAAAATAATCAATCAATCCTTTGATTTATGTGATAGGGCTGCTTTTAAGATGAACATTTACCATAAATTAAATGTATCTTATATTATTAGACATGTTATTATAAAACATGCTCTAGTTAAGGAGTTATTGATACTTCAAGTGCAAAATGATGATATAAAACCTTGATAAAAATGCACTTTTAAGTACTAATCACAAGTGAATCTCTTTAACTATGGCTCATTTAGAGCTTCTTGAATAACTTGTTCGAGAATAACATGATTAGTTGGCTTATAATTATCAACTAATGGCTTAAAAACAAGAAACACCATTATAATTATCTTACAAATCTCCTCGATGATCAAAAGACATTAAAGGTAACTGTGAAAAAGGTATTTGATCCGCATTAGAAGAAATAAAATTAGCGGACACTATTTTATCTTTTTGTTCAAAGTCTTCAATTGTTTGATATTCAAAAACAAGATCTCTACTTCTAACAACTTTTTTTTTTGACATAACCTACAACCAAACTCATCATTTTTTAACCCAGGAAAACACATTGCTTTGTCTTACTTTCAATCTTAGACATTTCATCTCTAGAAACATGTATAAATGGCCTGCATGTCGAACACTTTTTTGAAACATCTTTTAATTTCATTACTCTCTCTAAAACATCAAAGTCAAGAGGAGCTGATGGAGAAAGGTTTATCAAGGAAACTTTAGTCTCTAAAATAATTTAGAGCATATATGAAATTCTTTCAACAATGGTTATATTCATTCTCTTAACCACTCCATTTTGTTATGGAGTCTTTTGAACCATCTTCTCTAGCTTAATACCATTTTTTTATAGTAGTTTTTAAAAGGACCGTACTAACTACCATTGTTAGCTTAAATACATATCAGCTTTCTACTAGTTTTCCTTTTAACTTTGGCATGAAAATCCTTGAAAACATCACGCACCTGATCTTTGGATTTTAAATATTTGGCCTAAATTGTCCTGGAATGATCATCAATAAAAATAACAAATTACAAAGAACTTCTAAAAGACTTAATAGTCATAAAACAAACATTAATATGAACCAAATCAGGAACATGCGATCTTCTAAATTAAGGTGATATTCAAAATGTTACTATATATTGTTTATTGGCTAAATAATGAGTGCAAGTGTTCAAATTCATACCTTTTAAGGGAAGGTAGTTTTTCTTGGAAAGGATGTCATGACCTTTCTCATTTAAGTTTCTAAGCCGTTTAAGTTGTAAATTGATGAAGGCATCTTTAATTGTATTCACCTCCCTCTTAATCACCTTAGCTTATGATATATAAAGACCCATTTTCTTTTTTTAGCAATAATTAAAGAACTTTTGGAGAGGTTCCATTTACTATTCCTAAACTAGTTATGATAGCCTTCTTCATCAAGTATACCTGTAATAATCAGGTGCATATGTATATTGGGCACATGCCCAACATCTTTGTGTTGCAACTTACACCCAGTAATGGTTTCTAACCAAATATCTCTAATGCCCATAACACTAACCATACCTTAATTTTTCATCCTAACTTGACCAAAGCCACCAATAATGTAGGATGTAAATTCACATAATGTCTGATCACAAAAGCCTTATTTTGTACACTCTTTTTAGCAAAGATTTTTTTTCCAACATCTTCCAAACCTTGTAGTAGTCATGTTCCTGAGAAATATGGTTAATGGGCTTATAAGATACCCGCTTTGTAACATTAGCAGTCACTTTTTTGTTTTTCAGTTAAGCACATTTCATTTTGCCTTCTCCATATCTACAGGCTTCTTTGTTTTGCAGCTATGGCCCAAGACTTGTTTAGGTCCATACTTTCGGGTTTATTATATAGGTTTTGGGTTAATTTTGTAAGTGTGTTAATTTTAGCTCGCAAGGGTAGGTCCATTAGGGTTTTTATTTTCAAGAGTTTAAATACTCTTTGTAAGGACATAATATTCAGACTTGATAATACTATTGTTACCAAATTTATTCAGCTTGTGCGAGAGATTCTCGTATTTTTTGGTTATTTAATGAACTAAAGTGACTTATCAAATATTAACTGGCTTTGTGACATCTTCTTCAACTTCTTGTTCATAAATTGATATTCATAGAGTGAGGGTTCTTATTCCAATAATACTGGTGTCTTGGGACAAGATTCATTATTTCACACTTCTATCAAATTTATTTCTACTTTTTTTCATTGTCAATCTTGTTGTGAGTTGCTTAATCACCTAATTACGAGGTTCGCATCATTACTTTTCTAATGGATTTCTCTAATTGACCATTTCCTGAAATTGACTTGCTTGATTTGCTAAATCTACAATGGTAAGAGGCACACGAATATACAGGACAAGAAGAGAGTTTTGTAAATATTTTTGTATTCTCTTTTTATGATTTCCAAAATCTTCACATTTCCAATTCAATAATTAGTTCTTACCCACCATCTTGAAGAGACATTGCGCTTCACTAAAGCAATAAATTTAAACCACTATCCAAATATGGAAATCGTGTGACAACAAATGACACGCGTAAGTAACTATAAATCACCTTAAAAAGCACTACTAAAAAAAAGGGTCAATAGCATCGGAAATTAGCAACAGAATATTTCAAATGCTAATTTAGCAACTGATTAGCAACAGATTACATATATATTAATTTTTTAATATTAGCAACAGATTTAGCAATAGAAAATTGGTTGTTAAAAAATAAATTAATATATTAAAAATCAGCAACGGATTATCCGTTGCTAACACTGTGGCACACGGTTTACAATCACTGTGCTGATAAAAAGAGAAGAACAAAATTTGACTTTTATATATATATAATAATAATAACGTGTCAATAATTAATTGGTACAGGTATATCTTGCAAAAAAACAAAAGAAAATGTGTGACCTCACACGGGAGGAGACAATTACTCTAACTCAAAATCAGACAACTTTCATTCTCCAAATAAAGAACCTTAACCCCATCGATCTGTCCCTTTTTTTTTTTTTTCCAGAAACCCACCCCATCTTCTGTTACTTTCTCTTAAATTGTTCCCCATGAACATGTAATTCCAAAACATCCTTTTCCAATAACCCCACTTTTACTTTCTTTAACTTCTTCTGTGTTGTGCTCCCAAGGAATCCACTTGCAAAGAACAAATTTCATCTTGCAAGGAATACGGTACATTAAATTAAAACAGGTATAATTAGAAACCCATATTTGAGAGATTTTATTTGTAATTTAGAGATAATATATTTTATTTTATTAACTAATTTTATTGATGAGAAGAATAATTTTGTTCGATTTTTTGCAAATTATTTGTTAAATATGGTTGTTATCACATGCTAATATTTTTAATTATTAATGCAATGTATTTGATTTTAAATTTATTAACTGTGTGAGGTATGAAAAACAAATATACAAAGAGAGGGAGGGTTGAGCTTTGTGTTGCAGAGCATGCAAAACAGAGCATGGAGAATGTTACGGAGAGTAAAGGAAATTAGGAATTCAATTTTACAGTTACATGCAATAAAGATAAATGTAGGCTTACAAATATTGTTTACATATAAAGAATAATAGTGGTATAGCAGGCTTTATTATAGTAGTTTAGGGTTTTGGTTTGAAATCATTGCCAACCCATTATGTTAAAAGTAAGGATAATGATAAATATTTGTCTTTCTTCGAACACAAAAAAGGTTCAAATGATCAAGAAATTCAAAGAAACTTTTGCATTTATGATTGCTTTATTTTGTTAGCCCTTTGAGCGATTTTCGTCCTTTCTAGTGTTAAATTTCTAGATTTGTGTTTGGTACTTCCAATAGAGTTAACATATTTTTAACTGGTTTTTGATGAAATTTTCAATTTGTTTTTTAATATATAGAATAACCTATTATATGTCACCTAAAATGGCCAGATGTTTATTTATCTGCTTAAGTGTAGGCTTAAAAACTTCATTTCAAGGAAAGAAAAGAATTATATAACATATTTATTAACACTATTAGTCTTACTCATTTGTTTTTTAATTTCAGATTGTTGAACACATCATCACATTACTTATTTGTATTTGGAGTTGTTAAGTTTTTGGGTTGTGCATATTGCTCCTCCAAGTTTGTCAATGCAGTTTAAAACTTTTTATTAATTTTGAAATTACAAAAGATCTAAATACATTTAATTGATAATAATAATAATCTTTTTCTTTTTTTACTTTTGCTTAAAGTCAATTACATTTTCTCATATCTTTTTTTTTTTAATTACATCCGCTTATGTTATATTTTATATGTAATAACATTATTATTAAATTTAGTCATTTCAATTACAAAATATTTAGATGTATTATTGCTAGTGACATGATATTTTATTGTAGTAGAGAAAGCATTTTTGAGTGAGCTTCGTCCATTTATGGATGTTTCA
>Ga0325411_1002045_pt1 | contig 22620 bp, 8 predicted proteins | sample PopdelMetagenome_13_FD_206181 | JGI IMG/M metagenome (GOLD analysis project Ga0325411, IMG submission 206181) | Populus deltoides microbial communities from Bellville, Georgia, United States - Xylem-PdIQD-R4 | ecosystem: Host-associated > Plants > Phyllosphere > Stem > Wood/Secondary xylem... | reverse complement strand
ATCTTCAAAAGCAGCGCAGAGAGATGGAAGAGGCTCGACCCCCTAGTTAAACACATGTAGAGATGTAACTCGAAAAGTCCCACTGAGAATTCGAAGGACAAAAAGGTCACCCAGTCAATCCTCTAAAGTCTTAAGCCTTTCCTTTTTCTTCTTCTTTTTTTACCTTTCTCGATGAAGTATCTGATGGGGCAATCTGACACAAATTCTGACAGGCGGAAAAGACATCAATCTAAACAGTCAGATTGTGAGAGCCCCGCCCTTGCATGAGAATAACTCCATGTGATGCTCCATTTTAAAATATGCTCATATGGACATTCATTTGTTTACAGTAACAGTGAGCTTTCGGAATACATGTAAACGCCAGACAGATTTCAACTAACATGAACTCCATCGTTCATATAATCAATGTACACATGCAAGAACAGAAACGGAGTGGAATTTCGAGAGAAAAATGTAATGACCTTGTAGGTTCTCTCCCTTATCCTGACGAACCACGGTGAAAAGCGATGCAAGTTAACTTTAAAAAAACACCCGTTAATACAACAAAGTAACCATCACATGAGAACAAAGTCCCTTTCTTAGCATCCCCCACTTCATTTGCTTGAAAAGGTAAGTTTATACATCACAGCAATCATCTTCTTACATACTCTCAAACTGCTCTCAGTTAAATCAATGGCATTGTAATTTGACAAATAACTACAGGAAGAGGTGAATTCCAGTCCACAGCATAAATACAGGAACTCCACGGTCTTCTCGGGCAATAATGTCATCCTTAATTATCCTGTTAGGAATAGCAATAAAACTATAGCTATGATGAAACATCTATGGGTTTAGCAGAAAATCAAATTACAGATGCTTTATATCAGGAAGTGATTTAAGCAGAAAGCTTACGGCATCATGATTCATCACCCTAGAAGCAAGTGAGGAAATCTAGTTTTAAGTGTGGAGATAATTAGCAGCCATCATCAGCTCCAGTGTCAGTTCAGGTTCAATTGGGAATTCAGTCTCCTTTCCACTGTCAGAAGGATAGCAATAGCTTGTCAATATAGAAGATAGGGAAATACAGAGAGTTCATAATATGCCTGTGACATTGCTTAATTGGAACGAATAATATAAATCAAAACCTTCAACAACTTGTAGAAACAGGAGATAAAAAATCAGCGACAGCAAATAAATGTATATGAAAAGAAATTAAATAAATTGTTGACGGTAAAGTTAAATGAAATATATCAATCATGCATTGACATGAGAAACAAGCTGTTATATTCACAACAATTGCATGCAATGCAAATCGCAAAAAATTCCAGGAAAACCCATTCAGCTGGCTCAATCCCTAAGCCAGACAGGCTTGACTGGGTGAAGCAGGAGAAAAATTCAACTTAAACCACATAAGAAAAGAAAATTGTCTCAGATAGTTAGAACTCTATAATTAGGATAGAAAGAACAGTGTGATTGAATAAGAACAAATACTATCCCCGTAGTGGAGAATTAGGAATATAAACATCACCAAGAATTGTACAATTCATAATGAGCACCCAATCTCCAGGTTCCCCATAAAGAAATCAAGAGTTCCAATGGCCTCTTTTCAAAAAGAAACCAAACACAAGACAAGTATTAATCCTGGATCTTAATTATCCTAACCAAACAAAACATGAAAGATTATAGAAAGCTTTTTCCTGAATATTTTCACATATGAATCCAAAACCAGACTGGAAACACTCAAGGGAAGATTGATGCAAGCGACAAGAACAGCAACAACTAGTGTCAGCTTCCTAGGCCCTAGACCATATAGACAGTGGCATCATTAGAATGTGGAACAAAATGTTTGTCTCCGCCCATTACTGCATGATACAGACACGGACATGGCACACTTAGAAACATAATGTTGTGAAACACTTGGTGATGGTGATGTTCTGTGTGAATGTTACACGCACACATGAATAGAAAACTAGCATACCGAAAAAAATAAAAAAATAAAGAAACCCAAGTGTTAAGAGATTCTGCACAATACTACGAATTACTATGAAGTCATTGGCTGGTATTAAATAATCAAAAAAAGGCTCAAGAAAAACATACATGTACAATTTTTTAAAAAATCAAAGAAAACAAGATGTTAAGCCCTTAATTTGCTCAAAATCATAACACAATTTTCAAAAAGGAAAAGAAAATTACAACAGATGTTTGCAACGAAAATACTACTTACAGGAGTTATATGACTTAATTTACGAATTCAATATATTCCGAATCAAATCAGATTCATTTAGATTAATTACTATACATAGAAAGGCGACAAAGAAAAGCTACAAATTATGGGAACATGAAACAAAAGTGGAGGGAAAAGAACAGAACTTCGCATACTGAAGAGACCAGTAAAAGTACTGGCAGATCTTCTCTAGAATGGTAGTGCTTATCTCCGGAAAAGTAACTTCTCCATGCTCCGTCTCCGCGAAACTCCCTGCCACATTTTTTTAGGAAAAAAGAAAACCCTAATTCACGCAAGACTTGTACATTAACCTAAATAATTTGATTTTTGCAATAATTCAAAAAACAAAACAGAGCCATGTAATCCAACGGTAATTAATTACATGGAAACAAATAATTGCAATGAAAGAGGGAAAAGAAACCCATTAAATATATGAGCGGAGAGGGGAGGGGGGCAATAAAATAAAAAGAGCAGAAAGAAAAGGAGAAGGGGACCTGGAGAAGTCAGCATGTTGCGGATTGTTTGTGAAACCATAGCAGCTTCCTTGTGGATCACGAACTCGAAACCCTCCGCGCTTATCAGCTTCACTGTATCTTCCTTTCTCATTTTCTATTTTCTTTTCCAACTGATTTTCTTTTTCTCTTGCAGTGTTCCAATGCAGGGAGTCATGTGGCTCCAAATTTGTGCGTGCATTTATTTATAGGAGTGACCCAGCCAGCGTTAGTGGGCCTTCGGTCTGGATTTGTTCACGCAAAAGGCCAGGAAAAGATTTATTATAGGATTACAATTTTAATTACATTACAATTAGTTACAGTTACAAAATATACTAAATCTTTATCCACGGTAACTATAAGTTTTTTAAAATTTCATACTCAAACCTTTTTTTATTTCAATTGCATCCTTCAATGACTAATTGTTAAAAAAATTAAACAAGTCAAAATTCAACAAAAGAAAATCCAAGTGCAAAATAAGGAAAAATTTCATGATCAATCTCAATTTTAGATGAAAAGGTGATGTTTATTTCACTTACTTTCCTTTTTCTTTTTCTATGATCCTTATAGTTTCTATAATTTTAATTTTGATTCAAATTTTTATTTTTTTTATATTTCAATTCTTGATTTTGATAAAAAAAGAAAATAGTAAAAGATAGAAAAAGTTATCGGTTGATTATGTTTTAGCAATAAAAAAAACAATCTTAGTATCAACTGTCCATTTAATGAAAAAAAAAATTATTAAGGTGATTTAGATCTCCAACTTGACTCAAAAAATAACTTGAGGTTGAGAAAGAATTTTTTTAGGTTTGATCTTGTGTTTTTGAACTAATTTAAAAGTATTTTGAGTTGAGAGATTGATTTTAATAAGGTGCTAAGAATGTTTATTTTATGTTTTTGGATTAAAATATATTTAAAAATAGTTTTTGAACCCAAAAACACCGATTTTCCAACCACATCTAAGCGGGGAGGGGGATCTAGGATAAGAAAATACCGTATCATTTGCATTTTTTTAAAAAAAAGTGCAAGACATGTTGCCCACACCTTAAAAAATAATAATATAGATCCAATTGTGTGGGCTTAGCCTCTTAGGCCCACACACATCAGGCTCTTTATGTATTGGGTCAGTTGTGAAGTTGTTTTGAATTTTTTTTCATTTTCTTATGGATTTAGATTTAAATTCACTATAAAAAAATAACATTATGTTTAGATTATTATTAAATTTTATCATGTTTCTTAAATAATATTATTGGTTTTTATGGGAATGTTAACATTTTTTTTCTAATTATTATGTGTATAATATGAAACAAAAAACTCATGAATATTAAATTACCATATTTTTTAAGATTTTTAATATATTTCTTATATAATTTTATCACATTTATCTTCTTTTTTTTTGTCTTTAATCATGTACAAAGTACCAAGACTTTTTTTTAATCTTTTTAATTTACTTTTAAGATCATGATGAATTTTTAATTAGAAAACATTTCTTACATTTTAGAAAGTATCTTGATTTTTTATTTATCATTGATTTTGCGAGTGTCCATTTTAATATTATTTTACTAAATAAAAGATATTTTTAAAGAACACAAAATTATCAAATCAAGTTGAATTCATGGTTCGGATCTCTGGTTTGACAAATTAACCAAAGTTATTAAACTTGGTGCAATCAATGACCTGGATCACGAGTTTTATGAGTTAACCTGAGTTAATGTTTTTAAAACTATTTTTTTTCAATTTTATTTTTTAATGTTGGGTTCATTGGGAATTAGACTTCATATTTTTTTTTTGTTTTTTATAGAATTATCGTGGTCTCAAACAAATCTTATGCATTGGGTTGGTGGCAAATATCTATTTTTATAATGTAATTAAATAAAAATAGTTTCATAAAAAAAAGGTTATTAAACCTAGTATAGGTCATGACCTATGGGTTGCATGTTTGATTGGTTAAACTAGGTTTACCCATGATCAATTTAATATGTCATCATCTCAATTGCATAAAAAAAAATAATGGTAATTTTTTTTAATCAAAATCGTGTTTTTACTGGTTGTCTGAATTGTCTTTAGATATGTGAAGTTAATTGTGTCATATTAAGACAATTCTCACATGATTTAACCTAAAACTCAAGTTAAGTATGAATTAAAAAGTTTTACGATTAATTTTTTGAGTCAAATTTAACTATACAATAAAAAAATTCCCTACAACCTATAGGAGGGAAATAGCATTTAACATAAAAAGGTCTTGAAATTTATTTTTTAAAAATAATAAGAAAATATCTCTATATAAATTAATGTTCTTACTCTCGAACAATAATCAATGCTTGTATTTTAAAATAAAAAATAAAAACAAATTATTGAATAAAAAAATAAAATTTAAGAATTCACCAATCACAAATTATAATAGGCACGAGCCAAGAAAACAAGGAGTATTTTTTATGAGTTAGAATCAATCAGGTTTTACTTTTAAACACTTTTTTTTCCTTTAAAATTTATTTTTAAAATTTTGACTTTTACATTTTGTAATTTAGATAGACCTCTGTTATGACACGTAAAGACTCCAAAGAGTTGGATGCCCGAAGGTCAAGGTTGCTCTCGTGTCCAAATCCCAAACAAGAAAATCAGCTAATTCTGGGCATGCGCTGACGCGCACACTAACTGCACTGCCATCCCATCCATGTCTGTTTTGATGTGGTCACCAATGGCGTGTCTTATCAGCTACACCAAGGCCATGCCATTCATGTCATCCTTTCATTCAATATGGACTATATTTTCCACTTTCATTTAGAAGGCATTGCCTAACATGAGGTCGTATGAATATTATATTTAAGGGTTGCCTGATTATGGAGTTCCTATACGAGGCGAAGTGCTTTTCCTCCCAGTACAATGATTCGCCCTTCAAGTACTATTATTTTTCTTTTTTCAAAAACAATATTCAGCAGAAGTGGTAATAGGATATTCAATAAGGTCTCATTGACCGGAAGATACCAAGCATAACATTTCAGGTCATTACTTCCAGGTCAGATGATCGTTTACAAGAGAAACCGGCAGGGCAGTTGGCTCTTCTGTGGTTTCAAACAATTCTTCTGGTTGTATTCTGCTCAACTCTTTTCTGATATACTTTGTTGCCGTAAAATGATTCAGAAATAAAAATTTTGAAAAATGTAGAAACAAAGTCATGCTGGAGAGATCTGAAAGCTTCCTACTCAATTTGTACAGTTACATTATGAATTCTGTGTGTTCTCTCACAGTAGTCCCATATCCTATGAAGAATTTCAGTAGAGCTGGCGCCAGGCTCAGCAATTACATGGCAAGACAACACTGGTTTCGCTACTGTTAGGGACCATACATGCAGGTTATGAACATCTTGAACTCCTTTAATACACTTTAGACCACTCTCCAGCCTGCTAACACTGATTTCGCGTGGTGTGCTCTCCATTAGTATACAGAAGATATCTCTAAGCATCGGTAAAGTAGTAAACAGAACAAAAGTAGAGAAGAGTAGAGTGCAGATCAGATCAACCACCAACCAATCTGGTTTGGCCCATATAACTGCTCCAGAAATCATCACACCAACAGACTGAATTAGATCAGCCATAACATGGAGGTAAGCCCCTTGGATATTTATGTTCAACATCTTTGTATTTGCTGGAGAACTTGATACCAGCTTAGTCTCCCCCCCTTCATCTGCTGCACACAAATCCTCTCTCTCGTGGTTGTGGGTACGATCATGATTGTGATCATGGCATGCATGATGAGAGTGATCATGGCCCAGCCACACGACCATGATAAAATTAATGATAAATCCAAATAATGCAATTGCAAACATGAGTCCTCCATTCACCCCTGCATTTTTGTGAAGAATTCTGTCAATTGCTTCGTAAATTAAAAATCCAGATATCAGCCATATGAGCTGAACAGATAGAAGGGCACCCAGAACTTCAAGGCGACCATATCCAAAAGACTGGTGTGATGTTGCCTCCCAACCTGAAGCCCACACTGTGAAAAGAGAAATAGAGAATCCAGCAACATCAGTTAGCAAATGTGCAGCATCAGTGATAACTGCAAGACTATTGGCTTTCACACCACCAGTGACCTCCACCGCCATAACTATTAAGTACAAAATTATGAGTCCAGAAAGTTTCGTTGCTGACTTTGATCGCTCTTCTGATTCCACAGTAAAACTTTCTTGTTTGGAGAAGGTACAAAGAGGACTGTAAGTTAGCTGGGGTTCAATAGGAAGGACGGATCTTTCCTTGGATGCAATAGCCATTTCAATATCATTATGGTCCTCCGATCTCAAAATGGAGACTTCCTCGTGTTCCATCTGCTTGGATAAGATGTCATCAATTCAATGAGAAAAACAAAGAGACAAAGAATAGATAAAGCAAATGTTAACGAAATTATCTAAAAAATGTGATAGTCTAATTGGATCCACAAACAGGCAAGCAGCAGAAATTTCTCCAAATCACAAAAGCAAAAACAGAACCTAAACTTTTGGAAAAACAACGGATAAACCTGCAATTGCAATCACATTACACATAACAGGCAATCTTAAACCATAGTATACTGATTCTCCCAACTGAATTTCATTTGCAGATAGAAAAACCATACTAAACTATTGCTTTGATCCTTATAGTGCAAATATAGCTGAATCAAACAGACAAATCATCTTAGGTGACATACATGAGCTTGTCCTATAAAAGTCTTATTCTTAGCACATGGCATGGCAAAGGTGTGCATGTTTTCAGTTATCTTTCCTTGTAGAATTTCCATCTCAACAACATGATTCCAATTTCATCCATTCAAGAAATGTTCTGTCTATTAATTAAAAAACACTTTCTTCCAAACAGCAATGCTTTGCCTTATGGAGAGAAACTAGTTCAGTAAGCATGTAAAAATACACCAAGAAGTTCAGAAACATTGTTCCCGCAATCCAAGTTCAACACAAAAAAGGAACTGAAAAGTCAAGAACAGCAACAAAATCAAAATTTGTCTAACCAACAATATATTTAAAGAAACTCAAACAAAGAAGTAAGGCAACTGATCTGCACAATGAAACTAACATGTTTGATCAAGCATTGTTTTTGGGATAAAAAAACTATAAAACCATTTATAAAATCTAAAAGACAGTCGCAAAAATTAGAAGAAGCATGGTGAACACAGGAGGGAAAGGGTGGTTATACCTATGATACGCTTTAGGGCTTCAATATCAAGAATTGAGGAATTGGGTTGATCATAAACGTGAAAAAGATCAAAACTTGATTGGAAATTGGTTAAGAATCTCCTTATATGGAGAGACAGAGAAAGATTCGAGTCCTTTCCATATTTTCGATGTGAAAGACCAGCCGGCGGGACCGCTGTTCAACAGGAAAGGCATCCTTTAAAACGTTCGATTGTGGAGCACATCAATCTTATCAGTCTTGGACACCTTTTTGAAGTGTGGTGGGATTTATCTTTCCAAATTTTTAATTTTTATATGAAAAATTTTAAATTATTATATTTTTTAATATTTTAAATTATTTTAATGTGTTAATATTAAAAATAAAAAATATATTATTTTAATTTATTTTTAAATAAAAAATATTTTTAAAAATATCACTAAATTATAATCAGAAACACAATCTTTTTTTTTATTGTACACATTTGTACCAGTTTTATTTTATTTTAAAAAAATCCTCTCCTCTGCCACAGTTATATATGATATAAAAAAAATTCTTTGTAGGAACAAACTCCTATAAAAATAAAAATACAAAATAAATATAAAAAGTTAAATATATAAAAATATTAAAAAACACAAAAACATAAAATAAATAAGATTATATATCTCTAGTTTCTTCATCTGTTTTATTTTAAAATAATAATCAAACACTATATTAAAATTTAACCACTAAGACCATAAATCCTACATAAATTGAAACATTAGACATTAATTTGAATTGATTTAAAGTTTAAACATTACATTAGCAAAGGACTTTTCTCACTAATCATTTTTATATACATTACTGATCATGTGTTAGAGAGTATTTTAGCTAGCATTTTTATTTCGGGTCCGTTTATTGGTGGATTAAATTAAGATAAATTCTTATTTTATTAATTTAATAAACTTAATATATTCAAATGATAATCAAATTCATATCGTAAATATTTTGTACAAATCTACCTTTTTATATATAACATGTACAAACCTACTTAATTGAATTTTATTCATGATCATATTTATTGATAATTTTAAATTTATTTAGGTCATGATTGTTTTTGTATTTGAAAAATACTTTTAAATAAATTTAAATTTGAATTTTATTTTATTTTTATTTTAAATTAATATTTTTTTTATATTTTTAAAGTATTTTGATGTGTTAATTTAAAAATATATTTTTTAAAAAAATATTTTAAAAAACAATACAAATATATTTTTAATATTTGCCTTGAAATAAAAATTCACAGGTCTAGGTCGCTGCGGTTTTTCGGTGATCCTTCTAGATTATTATTATAAAATACTTGTCCAGGTTTATTAAATTCATGTTTTTATCTATAAAAAATTAAATATTTAAGTAAATTACTTGATTTCCTTGTATAATCAATAAAGTTTTAGGTAAACAAAGTGCCTAAAAATAATATTTATATTTTTTAAAATTTATTTTTAATATAAATACAATAAAAAACTAAATTTTTTTAAAAATTTTAATTTAAAAAATATTAATTTTTATAAAAATATTTTTCAACCGTACACATAAACAATATCTAATATCTATGCTAGGGACGGATTTTCCAAGATTTTTTTGTCCAGCAAAGCAATTCAGGCGGCCCCACCTGGTCACTCCTTTTTTTTTTAATTTGTTTTTTTTTTAATTATTATCATTGTCACGACGTGAAGAAAGCAAACATTTTATTATTAGTCTCTTTCTCTTCTCTATCAGCACTGATTCAAAATCGAATTTTTTTCAAAGATAATAATTTGAGAGAGGGAAATAATCTAGAAGATCTACAAGTAGGTTTTGTTTATATTAATGGCAGGGGAAGGACAGCAGCAGAAGGGGGCAACAACAATGGAGGCAGGTCTTTTAGACAGCATAATAAGTCGTTTATTAGAATTTAGACAAGCGAGGTTAGCCAAACAACCGCAGGTTCAGCTTAGCGAAAACGAGATCCGCCAACTCTGTGCTGTTTCTAGAGATATCTTTCTTCAGCAACCCAATCTTCTCGAGCTCGAAGCCCCCATCAAGATCTGTGGTAAACCACCCTCTTCTTTTCCGTTTACTTTTCACTATGAAATAGAATTACGGTGTGGTTTTCTGGGGGATTCATTCAACTGATTGCATCTCAATTCCTTATCACATATAGGTGATAGAATGATACAATTTATTTGTTTGTTTTTTGTTAGGATTAAAATTTGATGACTTTGGATTGATGGAAATAAAAATAAAAATTTGGGAAAAGTTAATTTAATGCTGGTTGGAAAGATTATCGGTTCCAGCAATTTATATAGGGATTCTATTATATTCTATGTGTTGTTTGATAGGGAAGACAAAATGTTGTTTATGGTAATTGATGAATTGGTTGACATAGATCTGTGGAGCGGATGAAGTCTCCTTTCTAGATTGATCCATTTGTTTAAAGTCTTGGTCTTGAGAGCACCCATTTTTTATATCAAAATTTGGTAAATAAGACTGTTTTGGAACTCTCTTCCTAGCCCCTTCAAGACTTGAGATAGCAGCAACATCAAGCAAAACAAAGAAGCCTAATCTTTAGGTGGACTATATCTGAACAATGGTTTTTGTTTTTTCCTTTTCTTATCTTGTTCAAGATGTTAAATCATTGGGCCCGAATTTGATACTTGCTGAAAATGCCCCGACTCATGTCGGATACGTGGTTATATTTCAAAAAAAATTATTAAAAACTGAATTTAATTTTGGATGGATGGGGATACAACTAAGATGCATGAGGGATACAGTCGGTATATGTTGTAGGGTTGAATTTGCTATTTGAAAAAGAGTGGATTGTATAAATTTAAAGTTTTATAAATTGAAATGCAAAACATTTAACTAAAATAAAGCTACACTTCCACACTTTTAATAAGTTATTTGCAATTTTTATTTTTTCAATGGTGTTAACTATTGCAATAGTTTAATGATAAATGATCATATTCTTATACGAGAAACATTTTAAATAAAAGAGATAATAATAATAATCTTTTTTGTTTTGTAATTTTTAATACATGAAACATGATATTGTTGTTTCTAGTTTAAAAAACTTATCTATTTTCTTTTTATCATAAATGCCAAATTGAAAGGGTGATATGTAACAATAATTAAATTTGAAAAGAAAAATAAAATTATTGTCGATCCTTTCATAATCATCATAATAATGATCGAGATATATGATTTTCAGATATCCAATCTCATTTAATTGTAAACCAAATACAAGAACATGATGTCAAACTTTTTCATTTATACTTCATATGTTCATACATTCAATTGATTATATATTGCTATTGGTTATTTTGATTTTTATGTTTTATTCTTAATTTCTTGTTAAAAGTTAATGTATAATATTCAAAATATTTAAAAATCTAACATATCCATCACGTATTGTATCCTACGTGTTTAAGAATTGTTATATCCCCATATCCATATCCATACCATGCCATACTTGTATTCCGTACTTGTATTCCATGTCCATGCCCATGCCCATGCTTAGATAAAGGTAGAAGAGATGGTGATGGTGATGCTATCTTTATGAACTTTTTTTTTTTTTTTGAAAACCTGAAGTTGTTATCCTAGTTCTTCACTGGAGATTTTACTCTTTCTAAAAGTTGATGAGGCTGCACTAAGGGGTTCATATTTATTAAGTTTATGTGGAAGTAATTGCATGATGAATAAAATATATCTGTAGTTCAGTTGTTGTATATTGTTAGAGTGAACTTGGGTGGTCATACATTAAGCTGAATGAGCTTACATGTTCACAAATGACTTATGCTTTCCTCAGGTCAATTGCTTTTGAACAGCTAAAGACCTGCCAAGGTTAAAGCTTTTGTCTAGACAAGCAAGAGTTATCGTAATGCCTGGTCCCATAGTATTTTCTCAATGCATCATAGTGGGAAGTAGACACATGGTCATTTTTTTTCACCTGAGAATCCAGAAAGTGTAGAAACTAGCCCGATGCTGTTTGCTTGATATTTCCTCTGTTGTAATTTGCCATAATTTAATATTATGTATATTTTAATTGTCTCAATATTGCTAGGACACTATTAGTTAATTTCATCATATGCATAAGCATTAGGTGTACAGGATGGGATAAGAATTGGTTAGTGTGCTTGATATTCTATGGTTTGTTAGCAATAACAGATTTTGGTTTCCATGCTTTAGTACCTTTTTGCCTCGTGCTGTTTCTCTCATAAATTGGAAATCCTTGTGTCGGCCTGTAAGGAGAGGGTTTTTTTTTTGTCTGGTTGTCGGGAGAGTTTGGGCCTGGAATACAAAACTTATTAAACTAGCAGAAACTTAACATCAAATATGTTCTCAACAAAACAGAAGCAAAAAATGTACCTTGCAGCAATTTTTGGTAATAGAATTCAATGTTAGGTTTAGCGATTTTTGGCTGAGCTTGTTTCTTTTAAGGGTGGCTTGTAGAATTCACATTGCATGGACAATTATTATGCATGCTTAACGTGCATCCCTAGATTCAGATCCCTTCCACAATGCTGGAATAACAACACTTTTCCTTCCAGGTGAAAAGCTTTGTTCACTTCAGACTAAGCAATGGCTATCGTTCTTTGCATGGAAACTTAAGAGCTAATCTCAATCTAAATTTTGCTAGGTGATTTTAATTATTTTCCTGATCCTTACATATGGTAGGACAAGCATAGTTTCGAGTTTGGACATCTTGTTGATTAGACCAAGCTGAAAAGGGTGGTTTACAATCTTTTTAAGTAAGCCTCTCAGCATTATAGGTTTATGTTACTAGTTAGTTGGTCTGTGTAGTGCAACCATAGTGTGGACAATAAGGGAGTATTTCTTTTGCTTGAAATATTTTACAGGAAATTGGTCAACATAGATTTATGGTCAACTTAAATTTGGTTCATTCGTTGAAAAATATTTTTAGCTCATAAATATGTTACTAGTTAGCTGGTTACGTAAAATATTTTATGGATATTAACCAACTTAAACTTATTTCAGTGTTTTGGGTGTCTATGTTGGCACCATATTCTGCATATTCTGGGAGCAGACATGTATGATGAATTAAACCTTAAAAATCAAGAATTGTTTTGTTCTTCATTCTTTCAACCCATTACTATAGGGTTTTCTTTTTCCCATCCCTTTCTTATGGATCCACCCTATTCTATAGGGTGCTTTTCTTTCTCTTATTCAATTTACCCCTCCCTTATAGGAAATTCTTCAATCGCTTCAATCTGTTCTTACCCTCCTATGTCAATTTAACATGAGAGTTAGCAATTTGAGTAAAAAAGAAGAGTAAACTTGAGGGTTTGAAGTGCCTTGTTACATAATTCACTTCATTTGGCAGGTTATTGTTGTAATATATTCACGTAATTGAATAATTGTTAGCTTCAAGTATTACTTAATAAATCACAAAGTGTACAATGAAGGAGAAGGAATGGAGTAAGGAGATAAACCCTATAATCCACTAGGTTAAATCCTTGACATTTGTAAAGGATGCAAGAATTTAAAAAAAAAAAACTCCAAAATGCTAGGGTTTTGAACTCCAAAGGAATAAAAAATAATTGGTTTACTGGAACAGCAAAAATTTCTTTTATTGGAACAGCATCTCCAAAATGCTAAAATGGCCACTATATAAGCACACCAAAAACCTCAAAGTGGTCCCAATCAAAATAGGGAACAAAGTAATAGTATTACCAGTAACAAAGAAATCCCCAAATAATCAATTGCAAATCTCTAATTTATTCTTCATTCTTTAAAATAAAGTACACTTTCGTGATTCTTTGGTATTCATATTCTTGTTTTGAATCTTGTTAATGGTTGTGCCTTTTCCCCTTCGATTTCCAGGTGACATTCATGGGCAATATTCAGATCTTTTGAGGCTTTTTGAATATGGAGGCTTTCCTCCCAGTGCCAATTATTTATTCCTAGGTGATTATGTGGACCGTGGGAAGCAAAGTTTGGAAACAATATGCCTTTTGCTTGCCTACAAAATCAAGTATCCTGAGAACTTCTTCCTTTTAAGAGGAAACCATGAGTCTGCATCTATTAATCGAATTTATGGATTCTATGACGAATGTAAAAGACGCTTCAATGTGAAACTTTGGAAAACATTTACAGATTGTTTTAACTGTCTTCCTGTTGCTGCTCTTATAGATGACAAAATATTGTGCATGCATGGTGGGCTTTCCCCTGATTTAACAAATTTGGATCAAATTAGGAACTTACCTCGTCCAACTGACGTCCCAGATTCTGGTTTGCTTTGTGATTTACTTTGGTCTGATCCTGACAAGGATATCAAAGGCTGGGGAATGAATGACCGGGGGGTCTCATATACCTATGGCCCTGATAAGGTTGCAGAATTCTTAATGAAGAATGATATGGACCTTGTTTGTCGTGCTCATCAGGTTGGTGAAGTTGCTTCTTCTATTGCTTCTTTCAACTCAAGCAGTTTTCCATGATGCCTCCATTTTTTTCCCCTTTCATCAGGTTGTTGAGGATGGATATGAATTCTTCGCAGAGAGGCAGCTTGTAACAATATTTTCAGCTCCCAACTATTGTGGTGAATTTGATAATGCCGGTGCAGTGATGAGTGTTGACGAAACCCTAATGTGCTCTTTCCAAATACTTAAGCCAGCAGAAAAAAGGTTCATGTTCATGTGATATGTTTGCTGTTTGCTGTCCTATAACCACGTACCATTTCTATGTAAGTTTCATGCTATAAGTTCTCTTTTATCTATTAGCTGTTACTTTTGTGTTAAATCATGATTCTTATGAAACAAAATCCATTTCCATTGTTTAGTTATTTGAAAGGCTAAAAACCTTTCTTGGGAAGGGTGCAGCATCGTTTTAGATGATTATTTAATTAGAGTAATATTTAAGGAAACAATATTGTCTACTAATAATATTCCATTAAATACAAGTAATAGAGCATGCCTCTACAAATTGGACACAATAATTTTAAATGGAGCTATAATCTGATTAGATCTTTCGTACACCAAATTTATCTGAAGTTTGTCATTAATATATATTTGTTGCAATACATTATTTCCTCATCATCATGATATAAATTATTAAATATGTAATTAGATTAGGGAATATGTAATATATACCAACCATGAGAATGCCATATATTGCTTCAACAATTTAAAGGAAACGCTCATATAAAAAATAGAAACTAAGGGAAGGGGGAGCGATCAAGCAATTCAATGCTCGGGCCTACTTTGTATAATCGATATTACTGTGTTGAGTTCTTACTGCTGCTTAGCTGGATTAATACATCTTCCATTAGTTTCTTCTAATGACAGTTCAAATTTGTCTCCGTCATTATTCTTTTATTCCTTGGTTCTTGACAGATTTTGGTGTTCATTGTTCTGAATTTTAATACGCTGATATCTATTCTCGTTGCGTTGCTTGCTATTTTGCTAATCACTTGCGCACCTTTGTTGTAGAACGTCTTTTCAAGTGTATCACAAGGAGGATCATTTGGAGATGGAGATGTTGTCATCAAAGCTGCTCCAACTTTGAGCTGCTGCCAACATGATGTTACAATGTTTCTTGTTTCAAGGGGATGGGTTATTTGTTGAAAAGGCTGTGTTTGCAGGAGCTTTCCAAATTCGTAGTTTGGAGCTAACTGTTGTTTTAGAGCACTGACAAAGGCCAAAAGTTTTTCCCTTTTAAAGTTTTCTCACGTAAATTATGATGCCCTTGTAGATACATTTTGTTTTTTGTTGTAAATGACTGCATTGATACACCAGTGCACGATAGCCTTTTACCAGGGTTTCTGGTGCATAGTACACAAATGACTTGCAAACTAGTGCACTAGGTTTCTGACCCCTGATTTTCTCGGGTTTTCTTGGGACTCAAGCGTCAGATGAAGTATGTGGTTTGACTGAGTTGCCAACTTCAGTTTTGCTGGAGTGTTCCAAAGAAGTCCAATGAATGGGTAAATTGACGGTTGTAATGCAAGTTATTTCTTGTTTTACAATTTGACTGGCTTTCAGCTTGGTGCCGATAAGAATTGGTCTCAATTCCGTTCTTTTCTTCTTGAATGCCATCAGAAAGAGTACTGTAACCTTTTCTTCTTACAATCACAACTTGATGCAGTCATAGAAGATACAAGGAATATAGTGTAGCACGCTCGTCTTGGTTGATGCCGCAGGTCATAGGATGCCTGTAAGGATTGTTTTTTTCACGTTTCCGAGAGAGTTTGGTTGCCATTTAGTGAGAAAGGTATCCCTTCCAAGAAGTTGACTCTTTAGTTTCCTTGAGTGAGCAGCTTCTGTGTTTTTAAAATTATTTTGGAAAAAAATGAATGTATTTTAAATGAATTTTTTTTTGTGTTTCTTGATCATATTTATTGATATTAAAAATAAAATTTAAAAAAAAATAAATTTTTAAACTGTTACTACATCTTTCAAGCATAATTGCCACCGCCACCGGAATACTAAAAAAGAGTCATCGAACTCAGTTGGGGTTCTGCCGGCAACTTTTTGAAAGGATCAAATGATTAGAGAAACAAGGAATTGAGGGACTATATTAGGATGAAAAAACAATAGAATAATCAAACTCAACCAAATTTAAGAGAAAGAGGACCAAATCCACCTTAACCCATAAAACACAGTGAGAGTGAGAGAGAGAGAGTATATTTCCTGAGAAGGGCCGGTAAATCATCACACACCTTCATTCTGCAAGGTTGAGAGAAAAACCACATCGTGCCTTGCAAGCAGACACCAGAACTTCTAGTCTAAATGTGGGCTTTTCAGTCTCCCAAAACTACGCTTCTACCTTCCCACGCCACTTTCTTGCCTCGCCCTTCTCTAAAATCCCCGATTTGCTCCATAACCTTAAATCCCACAGCTTCCACTGCCGACAACAACAAACTAATCCAATCTCTCTGCAAACAAGGCAACCTCACACAAGCTCTTGAGCTCCTCTCTCATGAGCCCAATCCTGCCCAACACACTTATGAGCTTCTAATTCTTTCTTGCACCCGCCAAAACTCTCTCCTTGACGCCCAACGCGTTCATCGCCACCTCCTTGAAAATGGGTTCGACCAGGATCCGTTTCTGGCCACCAAACTCATCAACATGTATTCCTTTTTTGACTCAATTGACAATGCACGCAAGGTGTTTGATAAAACGCGAAGCAGAACTATTTATGTTTATAATGCGCTCTTTCGAGCGCTTTCGTTGGCGGGTCATGGAGAAGAGGTTTTGAACATGTACCGTAGAATGAATTCTATTGGGAGTCCCTCTGATAGGTTCACCTATACGTACGTGCTTAAAGCTTGTGTTGCATCAGAATGTTTTGTGTCGCTGCTAAACAAGGGAAAAGAGATTCATGCCCATATTTTGCGACATGGATATGATGGATATGTCCATATTATGACCACCTTGGTAGATATGTATGCAAAGTTTGGTTGTGTATCTAATGCGAGCTGTGTTTTCATTCAGATGCCAGTGAAAAATGTTGTTTCTTGGAGTGCTATGATTGCTTGTTATGCGAAGAATGGGAAGGCTTTCGAGGCATTGGAGCTGTTCAGGGAATTGATGCTTGAGACTCAAGATTTATGTCCGAATTCTGTGACAATGGTTAGTGTACTTCAAGCTTGTGCTGCACTTGCAGCACTGGAACAAGGGAGGTTGATACATGGATATATTCTTAGAAAGGGACTTGACAGTATCTTGCCAGTAATTAGTGCCCTTGTTACTATGTATGCTAGATGTGGTAAGCTTGAATTGGGGCAACGAGTTTTTGATCAGATGGATAAGAGAGATGTTGTTTCGTGGAATTCTTTGATTTCAAGTTATGGGGTTCATGGATTCGGAAAGAAAGCAATTGGAATTTTTGAAGAGATGATCTACAATGGTGTAGAACCTAGCCCCATATCTTTTGTTAGTGTTTTGGGAGCTTGCAGTCATGCAGGACTTGTTGACGAGGGAAAGATGTTGTTTAAGTCGATGCATGTAGCGCATGGGATATGTCCTAGTGTTGAGCATTATGCTTGTATGGTGGATCTTCTTGGGCGTGCCAATAGGTTAGAAGAAGCTGCTAAGATTATAGAGAATATGCGGATTGAACCAGGACCTAAGGTTTGGGGTTCTCTTCTTGGATCATGTAGGATTCATTGTAATGTTGAGCTTGCAGAGAGGGCAAGCATAAGGCTTTTTGACCTTGAGCCTACAAATGCTGGGAACTATGTGCTCCTTGCTGATATTTATGCTGAAGCCGGAATGTGGGATGGAGTCAAAAGAGTTAAGAAGCTCCTAGAAGCTAGGGGATTGCAAAAAGTCCCAGGTCGCAGTTGGATAGAAGTTAAAAGGAAAATCTACTCATTTGTCTCTGTTGATGAGGTTAATCCACGGATGGAGCAGCTCCATGCTTTGTTGGTTAAATTGTCAATGGAATTGAAGGAGGAAGGCTACGTGCCACAGACCAAAGTTGTGCTCTATGATCTCAAGGCAGCAGAAAAGGAACGGATTGTGCTAGGTCATAGCGAAAAACTGGCTGTTGCCTTTGGACTTATCAACAGTAGCAAGGGGGGAGTCATTCGGATAACCAAAAGCTTGCGGTTATGCGAAGATTGTCACTCCTTTACTAAGTTCATTTCCAAGTTCGCTAATAAGGAGATTCTGGTAAGAGATGTGAATCGATTTCACCATTTTCGTGACGGGGTTTGTTCCTGTGGAGACTACTGGTGACTACATGCGGTAATCATTTTTTCTTTTGATTTATTTTTCCTAATGATTGGTGATAATTTTCAGAAGAGCACAGAGAGATACATGTACAGTAGCAACTTGAAGTATTTGAATATTAATAGTTCTACTATATAATCTTCAGCAAAGCTATGCCTCCCGTTTTGATTACTTGTTTTACATGCTCTTTTACAGGGACCGTTCCTATCCATTTGTCTCCGCTTCTGGTCGTGATTTTCACAAATTTTGAATTTTCTTGTTTTTTTAATGATTTTTTTTTAGTTTTTAAAAATAAATTTTTAAAAATAATAAAATATTATTTTAATATATTTCTAAATAAAAAATATTTTAAAAAACAATTACTATTACAATATTAAATGCTATATTTTTATAATATACTTTAAAAAATAATTACTAAACACAGTACATGCAGTTTCTTACTCTGTTTTATTCAAAAAAGCTACTAACTTCGACAGCCAGGAATCTTTCCCTTCCTTTTTCAACCGAGCCGCCCCTTGTGCAGAAGCAGCTCGAAGGAAAACATCTTTAAATTCCCAAATCAAACTTTCGTAAGGGAAATGAGACGATAGATTTCCGATTCAACCTCGAAGCATGTTGACATTGCACACATGCACCACTGGGGAAATCCAGAAGGCAAAAACATGTAAAAAATACGACTAAAATCCATATGAAATAGTCAGAGTCATGATTGTTGTTGTAATAGTACACATGCATTTCCCCCTTTTTTCCCTTTTCCTCTGTCGGGTATTTCAACCATATTAATAAGACGTGAAACCTATTCAACACACATTGCTTTAAATACATGTAATACTTGTTCCTAAAAACGCAAGTACTGCCATGGAAAAATTCTAATACAAAGAACTGACACCAACTCCGAGAAGAAAGAGAAGCATCTCCAGCAAACTGCGTTCTTTTTGTAAGGATTCAAATTCGCAACGAATGATTTCGATTCTTCTGTGCACCTATCTATTAGTTTTTGTTTGTAAGGATTCAAATTGTGGAAGAACAGTGTCTCAACTCTTAAGCCGGTTTCTGTTCAAAACATACATACAAATTAACCTGTTTGCTTTAACACCAGGTTCAAAGAACTGGCCCAGATCAGGCCCATTGCATTTGCCGTAAAAGAGTTAGATTATTATATATATTGTTCAAAGCCATAACAAGCTGTCTGGGTGGTGTAGTTGGTTATCACGCTAGTCTCACACACTAGAGGTCCCCGGTTCGAACCCGGGCTCAGACATTTTTCATGCTGAACCTAGTTTGGTTACAAATAAAGAATATTTTAGATTAAAAAAAGAGATATATCAATTTAATTGGGATGAAAAACTAATTATTTAATTAAAAAGACAGGGAGAGATCAGGTAATAATTTTGATAATGTTAAGTCTCATTTTCTCAATAATAATGATAATAATAATCTTAAGCACATTGATTGTGCCTGCTTCCAAAGTCTTCTGTTTTTTTTTCCTTATATAATCTAAACGACGCCGTTAAGTTTTAATCATAATATTAAGCTAAAGTAATTATAGGGCAGACAGTTACATGTTATATAAAAAGGAAGCTTGGTGGCCACAGACTATCCCTTCCTTCATTTAGCAGCGAAGAGTAGACATTGTATGTACGTGTGTTGCCTTTTGCAGAGAAGAAATTGTTACGGGAGTTAATTTAATTGGTAATGTTTTGAATTTAATTTTTAATAATTATAAATTTAAATTGTTTTAAAAATACTAGAAATTACTATAATTATTAATTTTAAGATTATAAAATTAGTTAAAATACACACAAATTAATCCAAACACTTATATTAATAAAAAAATAATATAATGTAATTAGTTTAGCGGCGAAAAAAAAGAGAGAAGAGATAAAAAAAGGTCTAGGTTGCCACATGACCAAGGTAAATTTTTTTTATTTAAAAATAAAAACTCTTGAATTTGTATTTTCTAGTATCAACATAATATATCTTTTTTACTTTAATGTTCTGTACAGTAAAGCTTTACAGCTTGGGATTTTTAATCATTAAGTCTCGTCTGGTAATGTAAACTTGTGGACTGGTTGTGTTTTAAATTAATTTTTTTATTTTAAATTATTTTAATTTGTTGATGTTTAAAATAAAATTTTAAAAAATATATTTTAAAAAACAAATTTTACTATTTCAATCTCGAAACTACCTCAGATTAGTAAGTACTGTGTTAAACTGATCGGTCACACCTTGCTGGTGTGATGGTGTAGTGAAACGGTGGGACCAAGACAAACAACCAAGGAGGAAAACATGTGTCAAAAGAAAAAGGTTTTCGCCTGATTCCTTGTTTTACGCCAGCAATGCTTGTTAACTCAGCAATCATTACAACAATTAATGACTGTTTAACCTTTTTAGTGTGTTCTTTATAGGAGAAAAAAAATGGCAGCAGAGAGGAAATTAATGTGAAGGTGTCAGTGCCCCTGTAGTTCAGGTTCAGCTATGAGAAGCGTAACCAGCTGGTGTACTGCCTGCATCCCAGGCCGTAAGCAGAAAGAAACCAAGACTGAAGAACCGGAGAAAACTTTAAGGAAAAAACCTTCCCGCGAAGAATCTAGGGGTCCTGATGACCAAGCTGAAGGCAGCAGCCATCAAGGAACCACCCATGCTGCCAGTAGTGCTGATATTGGTGGCGCAGCTGTTGTAGTTATGACTGCAACCCAAATGTCTGACATGGAAGGTAGTTCTCATGGTGGCGGCGGCGGCGGCGACGGAGGTGGCGGTGACGGTTAATCATTAAGCAGTCCCCGTTTGATTGTGTTCATGACTCTTTTGATTGATATGGTAATGGTTTTTTCTCTTGGATTATCATGTATCACTGCTGCTTGCTTCTTTACTTTCCTTGTTTCAAGTTATTGCTCTGAGTGGCTACAGGAATGCGAAACCAGGGGATCTGGGGTGGAATCTGTAAGATGTTGAAATTAAGCCATGGTTGTGATGTGCGCGATGTTTTTTTCTTTATTTTTTAGTATTTTCCTGGTGTATGGTGTTTATGAGGAAGAGAGGGGATCGATGCATTTCTGCTCTATGTTCAGATCTTTCAATATTTATTTCCCACGTAATATTTTTGTTAATTAATTGGTGCTGCCTTTGTAATTCCTGTTAATTTCTACTGGTATCTAGTGAGTGAGACTCAGCTTCCATAATCTAAAAAACAAAATGTATGAACTTTTCGACTCCAGATCATCTGTGATGTGCTTGCTGTTCTTGTTTTTTGTTTTGTTTTTAGTTTACCTTTGCTGAAACAGGGAGGGGCACTGCATTTGCTATATACCAACCTGGTTAGTTAATTATACGTTCTTCGATCAACCCAGAAAAGCATATATACTTTATATTTGTAATTAATGCCATGATTTCCCCATTCTTACAGTGGCAAGCATACATGATATGGGGAGGGTTTCGGTTATGGATACTCACGTGTCGGTTTTTTTCTTATTTATAATATACTTGTTATTTATTAAGTAAAATATTTAAATATTTATATAAAATTCATTGGTTTTCAGGTATCATATTAATATTTATTATTAAAAAAATCAAATATACATATATATATATATATATACATATTAAAAAAATAAAAATAGAGGTGAATCGAGGGTAATCAAGACATTTTATTTTTATTATTGGTTATTGAGTTAGATCTAATCTATTAATAAAAAATTAGCCTCATTTAAATATTTAGAAGAGTTATTAAATTGTTTTATAGAAATATAATTTTTACTTTTAAAAGATAATGATTCTTTTAATTATGTGAATTAAATGGATAAAATTTATAAAAATATATTTATACTGTAAAATATCTTTTTAATTATATTAATTAAAATAGCACGTCCATTTAGAAATAAAGAAGCGAATTATAGAGGTAAACCTTGTACATTGGCAGGCACGTGCACGCACGAGGCGGCGAGACCCAATCTTTGTATTATGTGATTTGATATTTTTGATTATTGGAAGGTAATCAAATGGTGCAAGTGGAGCGGAGGGCCACCCTGGCAGACTGAGCTGGCGGAAGCCTCCTA
>Ga0325411_1002042_pt1 | contig 22642 bp, 13 predicted proteins | sample PopdelMetagenome_13_FD_206181 | JGI IMG/M metagenome (GOLD analysis project Ga0325411, IMG submission 206181) | Populus deltoides microbial communities from Bellville, Georgia, United States - Xylem-PdIQD-R4 | ecosystem: Host-associated > Plants > Phyllosphere > Stem > Wood/Secondary xylem... | reverse complement strand
TTCTCTCTCGGTCTCTCTCCCTATTCTCCTTCTTTGTCTGTGTGTTTCTCTTTGCCTCTCTCCCTCTCTTTGTATAATCTCTATCTATCCTCCTGCTTGCCCCCTGTGTTTTTTTTGTTTCGATTCGGGCTCTCCCCAGTGTTTGTCTCCTTCCCCCTGTTCACTCGTTACTAGTTGCCGAAGACTGTGAACACGATGGTCAATGTCGATTCTCGTCTTTGTGTTTTCATCCGTTGGTGTTTTTCTCTGAGTTTACGTCTCCTTTGGTTCTGGTTTTATATTCTGTTGCCCCTGTTCTTGAGATGAAGAAACGTAGACAATGGTGATGTCGATTGTCAATGGTCTTTGGTTCCAGGTCGGTTTTTTTCTGCAAGGACGAAGAGAATGGCAGGGCTGATCCTTGTCTATGTATTGGATGCAAATTCAGCAGCAGATTAGTAATGGATTACATATATATATATATATATATATATATATATTAATTTTTTAATATTAATAATGAATTTAACAACATAAAATCAGTTGTTAAAAAATAAATTAATATATTAAAAATCAGCAACAAATTTTTCATTGCTAATATGGTAGCACAAAATTTTCAATGAAAAAATATGTTGCTGATAAAGAAAAAAAATTAGAATTTGACTTTTATATATATAAAAAACAATAATGACGTGTTAATAATTAATTGATATATTTCAAAAAAAAAAAAAACCTCACACAGGCATATATTAATCTCAAGAGAAAAACCTTTCATTCTCCAAAAGAACCTTAACCCCGTATGTCCTTTTTTTTCTTTTCCAAAAACTCTATTTTCTGTCATTTTTTTATATTGTTCTCTATGAATATGTGCTTTTAAGGCGTCCTTTTCCAATAACCCTATCTGTCACTTTCTTAACTTCTTCTCTAGTGCTGTGCTTCCAAGGATTTCATCTTTTAAGGAACAAATATGGTGCAACAAATTAAAATAGCAGGTATAATTAGAAATCCATATTTGAGAGATTGTGTTTGTAATTTAGAGGGAATATATATTATTTTATTAACTAATTTTATGGATGAGAAGAGTAATTTTGTTCGATCTTTTGCAAATTATTTGTTAAAAATGGTTGTCATCACAAGCTAATGTTTCTAATTCTTAATGTAATGTTATTTATCTTAGTAATTTCTATCGGCTAACAAAAGTCTAAAACATGACAAATAAATAATGTATTTCATTTTAAATTCATTAACTGGATGAGGTCGATCGATGTAATGGAAAACAAATATACATAGAAAGGGGGGTTGGGCTTTGTGTTTAATAGGAAAATAAACATTGGATGGTCAGTACTTGATGATACTATAAACAGGGCAGAGAGAGGGCAACTTAGTTTACTATGGTTACAATAATTAATTTCATGGTTACAATTTGAAATAAAGAAAATTGTTCTTGTTTAGTAGTGTTAAATATAGCAGAGCAGAGAGAGTGTGATTTACATGTTTCAACAAATAAAGGAAATTGGGAATTCAATTTTCTGATTACAGTTGTATGCAATGAAAACAATTTGTAGGCTTGCGGAATGAACATTGTTTCCATATAAATCTATGCTCAATTATTGTCTTTGAAACTTCACCATGTATTAATAATTGTATATCATAGCAGAGGAAGGAAGGAAGGAAAAATTTGTAATCATTTTACTCAATAGTAATTCTAATTGGTATTAAATATTAATATATCACTTATTGGATTTTGAATCTCAAAATAACATGATTTGTAGTTCATACTTGTTATAGCATATCAAAGAAAAATTTAAAATTTAAGGTTGCAATTTTATATTTACTTCTAGTATTTATTTATTACTATGTATCTTTTTTCTAGTTAAAGTAATGTTATTAATTTATTTTTTAAATTTCTTAACACTATTATTCTTGGTCATTTTTTTTTTCTAATTTCAAATTGTTGAATGAAAGATAACTTGGTTTATAGAAAAATTGCATTGTCAATGAATCTTGGCGTCTGTTTGCTAATAATGGTGTAATCTGTCTCCAAAGTATTTTTATTGTTTATACTGCACTTCTTTGAAAGAGAAGTTGCTATTTTGTGTGTTGTGCAATTCAGCGACCATAGATTAGATAGACATACAATTGTATTTTAGTTTATTAGTAATTCTTTGTTTAATGTGATAATCTTAAGTAATAAATTATTGATCAAATAAATATTTAATAGTTTGTTAAAAAAATAATTGTGTCATGTGTTTGCATGAAAACTTCATTTCTACAATATTACTTGACAATGCAAACGATTATTTTTTTTAATATTAGAATCTAGATTACTAATGCTGAAGAAAAAAAATGACGGTGGGAAATAATAAATAGAGTAGTTGCTTAGTGTACCTAATTAATTAGCTAGCTATTTTGCCCACATAATTTTACTAATCCATTGAACAATCAAAACAACATAGTATCTTTTCTCTTTCACATAATTCCAACTACTTAATTATATTTCAACTTCATGCAATACTCCAATGTTATTATCTTTTCTTTTATTGCAAGTTTTCATATATTTCCCTTTTATAACTTATGAGCAAGTTATTAATGAAGTTATTTTGATAATTTATTATATAAAGTGTTAAATATAGATTAAGGAATATATTAAATAATATTCTAAAATTTTGTTGGTTTTAATTATGTTAATTAGATTAATATAGATGATTGATCATGGATGTATCGTCGTCGTAGGGATGGTCATATTTGTCCAGAATTTGTTGTGGGTGTATGAAGATTTATCAATTTTGCATTTTCAATTGATAAAAATGTATATGGAGGTAAAATTAGATGTTCTTGTGTTAGGTGCAAAAATCAAAAGTTTTTAGTGGAAAAAGATGTTTATAAGAGCCTATTTTCAAGAGGATTTTTGCCTGATTATGAAAATTGAACTGTACATGAAGAGTTTTATGTTTCAGAACCAATAATTGTTGGACCTTCATCAGTTGGGTGTAGTCATGTTGTGAATGATGTTTATGAAGAAAATTCATATAGGAATATAGTTCTACATGCAATGGGGGTTGGTGATACATACTATAATGATATGGTTTCTAGTCCTTTGGTAGCAAAGGAACTTCCAAATATAAAGGCAGATAAATTTTATAAATTATTGAAAGTTGTAAAGGAGTTTTTATAGGATCGGTGTACTAAGCAATCCAAATTATCTGTTCGTGTACAATTGCTTAATATGAAGTCAACTCTAAATTTGACTCAAACTGCCTTCAATAAATTTACTGAATTTACAAGAAGTTGCATGCCTGATAATGGAAATTTAGTTTAAATTTCTATGATGCCAAGAAATTTATGTGGTCACTTGGACTTGGTTATGAGAAAGATGATGTGTGTCCTAATTATTGTATATTGTACTATAGGGTAGATGCAATGAAACAAATTGTGACTTTTATAGAAATTTCCGATACAAACCTAGAAATCTTACTAATAAAGGTTCTAATAAGTCAGAGAAACAACTCCGATACTTTCCTTTGACATCAAGACTTTAGAGGCTATTCATATCTCCACATCATGTAAAAGATATGACATGACATCATTTTCATAGGTCAGATGATGGAGTTTTGGTGTATCCATCTAACGGGGAGGCATGAAAGAAGTTTAATCAAGACCATCAGGACTTTGCATCCAATCCACGAAATATTCGGTTAAGATTATGCATTGATGGTTTTAGTCCATTTAACATGTTTTCAAATGTCTACTCTTGTTGGTCAGTAATTGTTACTGTTTATAACTTGCCTCCTTGGAATTGTATAACCCGACCATTCATGTTTTTGTTAATGATTATTCCAGGGCCGAAGAATCTGGAGAAAAAGCTTGGTATTTTCCTATGACCGTTAATTGATGAATTGACAAAGTTATGACTTATTGGTGTTAGTACCTATGATGTATATAGGAAGGAAAATTTTCAATTAAGGGCAGCTTTGATGTGGACCATTAGTGATTTTCCAGCCTATGGTATGTTATCGGGTTGGAGTACTCATGGCAAGTTGTCTAGTCCTTATTGTATGGAGCATATCAAAGCCTTTAGATTAAAGCATGGAGGAAAAACAACCTTTTTTTACTGTCATCGACAATTCCTACCTATTGATCACGTATATAGATATCAATAAGATAAGTTTTTGAAAGCAATAACATAATGACTCCCTCATTTACCTTGTTGATCTGGTTCACAAATGTTATCTGAAGTGTCCAAGTTTACGGAGGGACATATTAGAAGTTCCTTGCATAATTATAAAATTCCAGGCTTTGGTGTTGCACATATTTGGGTGAAGAAGAGCATTTTCTAGGAGCTTCCATATTAGCATACAAATTTGATTCGTCATAATCTTAATGTCATGCACATTGAAAAAAATTTCTTTAACAATAATTTTTATATTGTAATGGATTGTCCTGATAGAAGCAAGGACAATTTAGAGGCTAGGTTGGATATTTAGTTGTATTGTAAGAAGCCAAACTTACATTTGCAATATGATGCAAGTGGTTGGGTTTACAAACCTAAAAGCACTTATTATCTCTTCAAGAAACAACAACAAAAAATGTTGTCATGGATGAAAGAATTGTCCTTTCCTGATAGTTATGCTTCAAACATCTCACGGTGTGTAAAAAAGGCACAATGTAAGGTTTCAAACATGAAAAGTCATGTTTTTATGCAAAGACTTCTTCCAATTGCTTTTCGACCTTACTTGCCTAAGCCACTATGGGAGTCATTAACTGAATTGTCAGTATTTTTTCGGAACATTAGTGCTACAAGTTTAAATGTCCAACATATGGAGTTGTTGTAGATGAATATCATTGAAATTACTTGCAAACTTGAAAGGATTTTTTCTCCATCCTTTTTTTTTTTAACTTTATGGAACACTTGACAATATATTTACCTTAAAGGCAAAAGTTGGAGGACCCGTTCGATATCGATGGATGTATCCATTTGAATGGTATTTGTCGCACGTGTGCGGCGTCGCGGCGATCGCCCTCCACACTCAAGAGGTGTGTGTATCTATATTTGGAAAATATGGGGAGACAAGAAATTCTTGTCTCTTATCAGTGGAAAAATAAAATGGGAGTCGCCACCTAGTATTTTGGTCACTAAGAACCCTAACTGGTTTTAGAGATCGAGTACGAAGACTGGTTGCGTAAAGGGAAGGTATTAGCACCCCAAATACGCCCTACCGAAGGTAAGCTGCATTGTTTTATTTGTCTGATCAAAATCTAAGGTTTGGTCGTGTTTTCTAATTGTTGGTCCTGTCTATCTAAGATTCAAGAAAAGCCCTCCTCAATAAGGAGGTTCTTATCTTAATGGGGTAAAACCTAACCGTTCTAACATTGGAAAAAGATTTAATATCCGGAATACGTATTACGTGTAATATCATACCCCGGATACTAAAAGACAAACAAAATAAAATTTTTGTTGTTTTTGAAATTTTGGTCAATGTTCTCTTGACTTTAATAAACTGGTTATTAAAGCCAAAATGCATGATAAAACATTGTTTTTTGGTGTATAAAAAACACAATATGATTTTTTAGCTTTGAGACACTTGGCTGTATGCATAAAACATTTTTTTCAGATTTGTTTTTGTATTTTTGAAGTTTTGACGAAAACCGGATATTTTAATATCGGATTTTGTATTTTTAACAACATAAAAAATACTGCTTGATATTAATCAAAATCACATAAAAATACACGGGAAATTTATAAAATTCCAAAAATGTTTTTTTTACAAAAAAACTGGGCCGGACCTGACCCACTCATCCTGGGCTGGGCTTGACCCGGACCATATACTGTGGGCTGGACTCAGCCCAGCCGCGTGGGCTGGCTGATGTTCCAGCCCATAACCAAAATACTAGTTACTGTGCTGAGCACAGTAACCATGTAATTATAATTAGCCGGTTACTATGCTCATGCACAGTAACCGGTTAATTATTTCTCTTGCTACAGAAACGTGAACAGTACACGCTCTGCATGCAAGCAAGAGACCAACCAAGAAGACGAGAAGTAGAGAAGAGTGTTACCTGAAATGGAAGTGCTCTGGTAGCTGAGCTGACAGCGGCTTGCGGTGGCAGTCGGGCGTTATTCCAGGCGGCAATGCTGCTGTTACAGTTTTTTTTTTCTTCTTCTTGCTGCCTTCTGCTATCTCTGCCCCTCCCCCTCGTTTGTTCTGTTCTTCCCCGTTTATGGTCTGGCGGTAGTGGAAGGTGGTCGGGGCAGCGGCTGGGAGGAGAAATGATGATGATTCCAGGCGGTGGTGCGGCTGTCTTTTCTTCTCCTCCTCTGTGCAGAGCCCGCGGTCTCTGTTTTTTCTTCTTCCCTCTCTGTTCTGTCCTGTTTCTCTTCTGGCAGCGTTGATGGTGGCAGGATGACGGTGCTGTTGTGGCAGTGGAGAGGAAGCACAGCGGTGGTGCCCAGGTGGTGAGGAACGGTCCTTCTTCTCCTCTGTGCAGAGACCGCAGTCTCTGTTTTTCCCTCCCCACGTCTGTTTTCGCTTTCTCTCCTCTGTATCTCAAATAAATCTTCCTCTTCCTGTTTCAGTTCGTTCACTCCTCTCTCTCAGTTCTCCTTCTCTCTCTATTTTTTTTTCTGTTCGGTTTCTCTCTTCTCTGTTTTCAAATGTTCTCCTCTTTTCTCTTTTCAAAACCTTCCCTCCTCCAAAATTTTGCCCCCCCTGGTGTTCCTCTCTTTCTCAAAAAATTGTCCCCCCCTCTGGTTCTGTTCTCTCCCCTGTATTTATAGGCAGCCGGGGGAGAGGTTCACCATACCTTGTCCAAGTGCAGGGCATGGTGGCGTGGGAGTTGCAGGGTATGGTTGTGTAGGTGTGGGTATGGGTCATGCGGGATTTCTCGACAAGTGGGGTGGAGAGAGAGAAGGGAAGAATAGCAGGAAAAATTTCAAAAATCCTTTTTGCCCTCTCTGCATTTGCAGGGGAGAAGAAGCTGCACAGTGCCGTTCAAAACAACACCGTGCAGTTTAGTTTTTTTTTTTTGAAGAAAAGAAAAAAAAAATTTGAGGTGACCCAAAAATAGGTTATGACAGTATTCATATCATATTATTTTTTATTATTTTCCATTTTTTCCAAACTAATTGATATCAATGATATGATATAGGTATATGTTTTATTTGAAGAAAAAGTGACCAATAAAGCTAAAGTTAAGGGTTTCATATGTGAAGTATATTTGATTGATGAAATTATAAATTTTGCATCTTATTATTTTAGTGATGACGTGCAAATAATATGGAATCCAGTTCCAAGAAATGATAACGGTGGCCTTAAAAGTCTTGATGGACAACTTTTAATTTTTTCTTACTCGGGAAAAAAATTGTCTAGAAAATCGTATAAAAGATAATTATCACATGCTGAAATGAAAATTGCATATAACTATATTTGTTTTAGTTGTGAAGAATTGAAGCCCTATTTATTCTTAAGAATTTAATTTTAAAAACAAAATGTTTATAATTTAGGCAATATCATCAAGAGCTAAAGTCACAACAACCACATGCGAGCGAAGCCGAAATAGAAAAATTATGCGAGGAGATCTTTCCAATTTGGTTAAAAAATAACATAAGTAGTTTTATAAAATAATTTTTTTTTAATTCAATTTTATTCTTTTAAGAAATTATTTTTTTGAAAAAATATTTTTATGGTGTTAAATATTGTGCTAGGTTGAATATCAATCAAATGGAACTGGGAATCAAATCTCTGCACTTGCTATGGGCTGTTCAAATTTAGTAAAATGTTATGATAGGTATTATGTAAATGATTTTAAATTTCATACTCAAAATTATAGTCGATTTAAAAAGATGATGAATGGTGGGGTTTGTGTGAAAGGAAGTTGCTATGATGACAATGAATATTTAAGGAGTAGGTGCTATTATGAAATGCTTGAAGAAGTTGTTCGACTAAAATATTTAGGGAGGAGATGCAAGGTATTCATGTTTAAATGCCATTGGTATGATAGAAGAAGAGGAATTAGAATGCATAATTCAAATGGTTTGGTTGAAATCAAGCATACTTCTCGACTATATGGAAATGAAGATTTTGTGCTAACGTAACAATGTCAACAAGTCTACTATACATGTCCACCTGATAATAAATCTTTTGAATGGTGGACAGTTATTAAGACAACCGCTAGAAGTTGCTATAATATTGACATGAGTGAATTTATTGAAGATGATAACAATATGAAATCATTTGATGTCGCTCATTCAGATGATATTTCTCAACCATGTCGTGTCCTTCCCACCCAGACACTTGATGATCCAAATATATTTGTTGAAGCATTATATTATCCAGAAATCAACCATTATGAATTGCTTCAGTTACATGTAAATTCGGTAAAAGCTGAAAGGGTTTCAGAAGAAGAATTTGATGATGATGTTAAAAGATAATTATGATAATGATGATGATGTGGTTATGAGTCATGATAATGATGAGCAGCATGATGATGATTTACTGTAAAATTTATTTTTTTATTTATTGTATTTGGATTTATTTTTAAGTGATATAAGTTGTGTTTGTATTAATGGTATTAATTAAAAATAATTATTTTATTATTTTATTATTATTTTAATTAGTTTATGTTCAGTAATTAAAAATAATTCAGTTATATTTATTTTATAATGTTTATTATTGATGCTAATTTTTTATTCTATTTCAGGTATCTATCATGCCTCAACATGGTTCTATATTATGTTCCAGGAGTAATAGGACCACTTCATCTAGATCAAATAGCCCTTCATCCGGCCCGAATAACCAAGCATCCATTTCTCATCAACTTATTCATCATGAGTTGCATGATTGCTATAATCCTACTTTGAGTATATATCATATTTAGCAAGATTATGGGAGAAGGGATGATTATCAATCATACGAGGGTTTTCACTTTCAAGATTTACTTCAAACTTAAGAAGGTTTCCCTCGAGATCACCCATATACTTTTGGAGGATATAATGTTGATGGGGGTTATTATGATTGGAGGGGTAAGGTTGTTAGGAGAGGTGAGAGAGTTGGGCAAGATAGAGGAGAACGCTATGAGATAGTAGATAGTGATAATGGTGATAATGATGAAAATGGGGGAGATGATGTTAATGCAAGAGGATTAGGTGATGAGGGAGACGATTGTATTGTTAGAGATTCAGAGGATCAAGATGACGTCCCATCAATCAATGATTCAACATCTTCTCCATTGCATCATGTGCAAATGGTTCAAAAGGAGGGTTTTGACATACATAAAGATCCAATTACAAAAAGAAAGAGCTTTATCTATATGGAACAACAGAGTAAGTTGAAATTTATAAGGTTATTGTGCTTTATAATTATTTTTTAAGCTTCATTATTTTAATGAATCTTTATCGTTTTTTAAGTTTCAATAGCTCATCGTGTGGGCGTGAGATTGGACTTATTTTGAGGTCAAATTTTAAAAGAGCATGGCACATTGGGAAAGAGTTGATTCATCTTATAGGGATGAACTCTTTAAAGAGTTTAAGGTATGAGATTATACATTTGTATTTTAATTTTAGACATAATTATGTGTTGATGAAATAGGTAGCTATTTTGGCAGGAGGATGCAAAAATCTATATATAATGAAAATATGTTATTATAAAGCCATAAAGAAACATAAGACTTAAGATTTAAGAAACAATAAGTTTGAACTTTCATTATTTGTCCCCATATATTGCAGAGGTTTAAAACATGATTGCCTTCTACTTTGGTGATGCATTTCTTATTAATATATGTAACACTTATTGATGGCATTCCTTTGTAAAGATATGAGTTAAGATACTATGAAATTTCTATAATTGTTTGAACCTGGGATTCGTACAGGGCATCATTTCTTGTAATTAGATTATATGACCGTGAACCCATATCATTCTTTTGGTTCATGATTTTTCTTTTGTTCTCAGCGAGCATTTTTTATCCGAGACTTTTGTTTGGTGTAAGGTTGAATATTGAGCGATGACGTACTAGTAGAGTTCTTAGTTTGCATGATTATTCATTTAGCAATCTTAACTATTTGTTATTTTAATGACCTTGGTTCATTGTGTCAAACCAACTCATATATTTTTTTAAAAAAAATATTATAATAATAAGAATATAAGACAAATTAAATTCCATTTTATGATGTAGTTAAGAAGTTATTATTATTTTAATAATATTTTATGTTCATCTTTTTAGCTACTGGTTGTCTATGCATTGGAATTATAGAGGCTAGTTAACAACTATGTTGAGCTTTGTCTTTGTGTTTTTGGTAGAAAAAATATACTTTTTTTAAGGACGATGAACCAATTATTCGTAAGGTTTGGGAAGATAAGACTAGAATTGCTTTGAACTAGCAGTTGACTCGAGCTCGTAAGAGAACTATGTCAGTCAGAAATATCATAAATATTATGGATTGCATTAATAAAGGTCCAGTTTGGATAAATAATGACGATTGAAATCAAATGATTAAAGATATTGGTCCACCCCTGAATTTCGAAGGAGATCAAAATCTGCAAGGAGTAATCAGCTAACTGAAACAGATGGTAAATTAAGCAGTCATTCTGAAGGTACGATGTCATTTGCATCATATCGAGCTAGAATGATAAGGATTTTTTTTAATTTTTTTATAATAGACTTCAAAATTTTATATTTATATTTTCTAATATTGTTTTTTGATTGATAGCAAGAAAAAGCAGGTGGAAAGAAACTTTAGGGGATGATGTGTTTTCAGTGTTGCATCAGAGTGTCGAATAGCCTGAAACCTTCATAGATAACAAGTCTAAAAAAGTTGTTGCAAATATTTTTTATGTAATTTAATTATTATTTAAAATTAAAATAAATTTATTATTATATTTAATTTTATTGTAGGAGAATTACAAAAAAAAAATGATTTCAAGATATGAAACTGATTGGAAAATCATCCTTTATTTGATGAAGCAGCTTGGTGTGTGGCTATAGGAGGAGTTACCAAGGGTAGAATATATGATGCGCCTGGTATGCTAAAATCCATGGTTAGTACGACTGCTTCATCACAATCCTATATGGTGGAGTCAACACCTTCAAGTTCATCAATTCAAGTAGTGAAAGAGCAAATAAAGGAAATAGATGGTCATATTTTATCACTACAGCAGGATATGACTTCTATCAAAAAATTTCTTAGTAACATGGGATACCAAGCTTGGACATCAAATATGGATCAAGGTATGTCGGCACAATGAAATATTCATTGTTGATTTATACAATCAACAACCGAATTTCAGCAATAGATAAACTGTTGCTAAAAAAATCAGCAACTAATAATTCGTTGCTAAAAAATTAGCATCTCTTATTTGCATCTTACATTATCTGTTACTAATTTCATTGCTGATTTTTATCAGCAACAGATTTTAGTTTTATCTGCAATAGACTAGATAGTTACTAATAGACTCCTTTTTTAATATTGTAAGTTGTGTAGTAAACATGTAGAAAGTGAATCATAATTCACATGCTGCATGTTTATACATAAAAGAAAAGAAAAGAAAGAAGATGATGAAGATGGTTTCCTGGCTTGGAGGTGGTATTATGTTGTTGTTGCGAGGAGGTTCTGATATCTAAAAAGGACTTGTTTGGCCAAATATCAAAATAAAAAGGAGTGAAATAAAAGGGGAAGGCATAAGAGTGTGTTTTCCAAACGCATCCTTAGCCCAGAGAGGATTGGCCGGTTGGGCTTAGGGCCAGGCCCAACCCAGCATCAAACCCTCTCTTTTTTTGTTTTTAGGTTGGATCTAGCCTAGCTATACTGGCCGAGCTAGATCTAGCTAACCCAACCATGTTACCGACAATTTAATTTTAAATTCTTTGGAAAAGACATTGTAAATTATGCAAATACGTCAAGAATATATTTTTTGGGTTTTTGTTGTTATTTGCTATTTTTTTTTTGAAAAATAAGGTAAAAAATTGGGCAATAATAATGGTCATTATATTCATCTTAACAAAGCCATCATAAAGACATTTGTTTTTCTTTTTTTCTTTTATAAACATATCATTTTTAGAGAGTATAAATTTATCAATCTCAAAGACCATCTTGAAACTAATTTTACTCAATAATGAGTCAAAAACTGAGTTCTTTCCAATATTAGCAACATAAAGAACATTATTGAATGTAATAAGCTTTTTGAAAAGTTATCTTCAGTATGCCCTTCCCAACACCTAGTATGTTGAAGGTTAATGAATTCTCCGAGTACAATTATTTACCATCCACTTCTTTATAAGTGGAAAACATCATCTTATTGTCACATACATGCTTTGTTGCACTAGTGCCAACTAACCACTGCTCAGGATTGTTGATTAGGTTGACTTTGAAAACAACAATAAATAAGTTAATTTCTAAAAAAATTATTAGTGAAGTGATTAATCTCGATGATATTGGCTTGAGCAGTCCTTCCCTTTTTAAAGTTCTCTTGTTGAGCCTTTTTTTACTATCCTTAGCCAAATGCTTAGTCTTGTTGCAGATAAAACTTTTGTCATCGATCTTCTTGGAAAATCCCTTCCCATTTACAATTTTTTTCCTTATAAGACTTTGCCACTTATTCCATAATATTTGCTTTAAGGGTCATTCCAAAGGAGTTGGCTTTTCTTTCAGCCAACTTGTTTTCCTTTTTTGTCCTTATCCTTAATATGAGGGCTTTAACTCTTATTCTCTTATCCTATACTTAAGATAGTTTTTGAAGTCTTTCTAACATGGTGATATTTTTTTTTCCAATAATTACAGCCATTTTAAAGGACTCACTTAGAACCATTCTTTTAGCATGAATATCATACCAAGATGAACTAAAACTATTGAACTTGGCTTATCATAATTCATGAGCTGACCATCTTGAAATTTAGAAATTTGTCGACTATGAGCTTTTCATACCATCATCTTTGACCTTATATTTTTTTGTCCAAAGCTTTCCATAACACCTTTGTGCTCTTGATTGAACTATACATATTATATAATGTATTGTCCAATCCATCCAAGCTATAGTTCTTGCACATAAAATCATTATGATTCCATGCATCAATATTTTCCATAATAATGGAATGAAATTCATTTTCAGACAACTTTAATGCTGCTTTAAATAAGAACTTAGCCAAGTTTAAGATGATAAGATATAATAACATTTTTTTTATCACCAATTTTTAAAGTTCAACCCATTAAACTTTTCAAGTTTGTCATCATACACCACAAAAGATGATGGTGAAATCTTCTTTATCGAAGTAGTACTTGATGATCAACATGGTTAGGATAACTAATTATTGAGTTGAAGTCATATAGTTTTCTATATAAGTAGTAGCCAAAAAAATTATAAATAAAGTTTTGGGTTCTCAGAAGCAAGTATAAGATAACAAATCATAATAAATTTAATAAAAGAATCATAATAATCCTTGGTTAGAGTTAGACTAGACATGTTGTTTGCGCTTTGCCCCAGGTCGAGCAAAACTTTTTTGACATAAAAAAATGCTAGGCTAAAAAAATATAAGTCTCGAGTCAATGGTTCAAGTTTTAATTTAAATAATATGAAAACAAACAACAAATAAATTGATAAAAACAAAACAACAAAAAAAGATATAAAGAACCATACTTGAGCCTATTTGAATAATCAAACAACCTAATGCCAACCCAACAGAAGGAAAACCAAAAAAAAATAAAAAGAAGTACAACTTTAAAAAATAAAAAGAAGAAAACATCACCTTAAGAAAAGAGGAAAAATCGAAGAAAACTCAGGTGAACCTCCTAAACTTGGTCTAATTTTAAAAACTTACAACTCGTTAATTCCTAAACTCGGGTTCAATCAAGAAACTTAATGGCTAATCAATTTAATTTTGAAAGATTAAATCGTTGAAAAAATATTAATCAAAGCAAAAAAAAAAAAGCAACAAATAGAATGATGATAAAATCTGAGAGAAAAACATCTAAGAAGGATCAAATGTTTTTAAAAAATTAGAATAATCCCACACCAAATAAATAGCAATTAAATAAATAAATATCAAATTTGAAAAATTAAAAAATAGGGTTGAAATTGAAAAGTATTTGTAATATGATAAATTATTTATGGATTAAAAAATATTAGGGTGTGAAATTAAAAATATTATAGAGGGCTAACCTCATAGAATCAAACCCAAAAGATAAGAAAACAAAAAAAAAAAGAGAGATTAAAAATAAGAAAAAGAGGAAAAACCAAGCAAACCTCCTAAACGTGGTCTAATCTCTAAAACTTGCAAGTTATGAAATCTCGGGCTTCAATTCAATTATGGAACTTAACTCTTATCAAACTTAATTTTGAAAGATGAAATCGCAAAAAAAATATTAATACAAAAAACTTGCATGAAAAAAAAAACAGCAACAAAAAAAATAAGGATGAAATTTGATAGAAAAAAAACTCATGGAGGATGAAATTTGAAAAAACAATTAAAAATGATCCCAAATAAAATAAATTACAATTAAAGGAATGGGGAACAAATTTCAAAGATTAAAAAAAATATAGGGGATGAAATTGAAAAATATTTAGTTCTTGATAGATTATTTATAGATTAATTTGATAAAAGAAATATGAAAACATCAATTTAGAAAAAAAAACAAGTAAACCCGACATACCTCTTATACATGGTTTAATATCTAAAAGTCACAACCCATGAAATCTTTGACCTAGATTCAATCAAGAAGCCCAATTCTCAACCAATTTAATTTCAAAGGATGAGATTGGTAAAATAATGTCAAATAAAATAAACAAAAATTAAAAGAATGAGGACCAAAATTTAAAGATAAAAATTATAAGGAGTGAAATTTAAAAACATTTGTAAAAACTAACCAAACCTAAGCAAATATCCTAAAGTTAGTCAAATTTTAAAAACCCATAACCCATGAAACCCTAGATCCAAATCCAATCAAGAAGTTTATTGTGAGCCAATTTAAAAATATAATTTTTGAAAAGTTGTTAAGCAAAAAAAAACTGGGAATCAAAAGAATAATGATTAAATTTGATTGGAAAAAAATAAAACAGGGTGAACTCGTAAAATAAAATCATTTATAACTTAAAATAAAAACTTGTCGAGGTTAAAAAATTGGCCACCAAAAGAACAATAATTAAATTTTATACGAAAAAAAAAGAGAGCAAAGGAGGGTGAAAATCATAAAACAAAATCAATAGAAAAAATGATTCTAACTAAAAAAATAGCAATAAAAAAATGGGGACCAAATTCAATAAATTATTCAAGATAAAAAAATATAATAAAAAAGAAAAGGACCAAATATGAAGAACAAAAAAAAAAATTAAAGGGCTGCTCTTGAATTTTTAGGGGGTTAGCGTGAAAATTTAAGTATGAGGAGAAAAGAAAGGGGACAAAATGGTTGCTGGCGCCAAACCGCCATAAAAATTGGAACATGCGCTGCCTCATCTGGTCAGGGCACCGAGACCTGTCAAATATCGCTCTAGAAGACAATGTTTGGTGTTGAATGACCCCAATATACCGCCCGAACGAAGCGGGGGCTATCCACACAACATACACACTAGTATGTTGTTTTTTTAAATTTTATTTAATGAATGTATTTTACAATAATACCCTTGCATTTGAAAATTACAATAAAAACAATATAAAATTAATGACAAAAAAAAAATAAACTATTGGGTGAAAGTTCAATTGCTTTCGTCTTTAAAGACATCAAGGCAATTAGACTATTAAAAGAAATAAAACTATAAAAATTGTCCTAGGGCAGTAAACATTAAATTATTTTTTTAGGGTTAAATAAGTAATTTTATTATATATTAAAAATTAAAATTACCAAACTAACCCTTTACAATTCATAAAAAAACAATTATATCAAAGCGAAATGGCTATCTTGCTCCCAATTTCTGTTCAAAATTTTAATAGCCAAACAACAATATAATAATAATAATATAATAATTATACTATTATAACGAATAGTTTTCCATGTCTTGCCCACAGCAACTTCTCCTCCTCAAGGTTCTCCTCCTCAAGGTGTAGTTCTTCTCTAATGTGGCTTAGTTTGGTCCTTGAATTGAATTTGTACCTGCCTACATTTTGACTTTGTTTCGGGCTTCAATGCCAGCGTGTATATGTTCCACATTAAGGTTTTCATGTCTTTTATTTTTTTTAATGATAATCAAAATGCTTCAAGTCCTGTGTTTTTGTCCTGCTGCAATTTTTAGAGTGTGTTTAGTATTGCAGTAGTTGTTATGGTTTAAAAAAAGTTGTTTTATAAAAAGTACTTTTAGTTATGATTGTTTTAAAAAAATAAGTGTTTGGTTAAAACTGTGGTTGAAATTGAGGTTGAAGAAAAAGTAGTTTAATGTGTTTGGTTAAGAATGTTTTTAAAATTGAGGTTATAAAATAATTTTAAAAAATATAAATTAATATTGATGGTTTTTAATTTAAATATTGTGGATTTAACTATTACGGTAACATCATGAAATAAATCATACTTTATATAAAAAAATTTATTGTTCTATTAAACTATCTACAATTCCATTACGTACAAAATTTATCTTACAAGAACTACAGTTTCCATAATTTTTTAGCGTGTAATAAAATTAGATAAAATATTATCATGTATAAAATTCACTCTAAACTAGTTTTTTTTTTAAAAATTAACAAAAAAAAGTCCACGCAGTCCAAGTGAATAGTATAATTTTCTTGCATTGGTCATGAACAATGCATCCACTTGCACTGTTCATGTTAATTGCACAATACAATTAACACCACAGCGCAAAAAAAGCATGTTACACTTGCATCTTCCAATCCTGCGTTGCAAACACAGAAAGTGATGAGCTCCATGAACAGTAATTAATGATTTTCTCTTTGCCAAACGGTTAGCTCTTGCATTTTGATTGAAATACAATTTCTACCCGTAAACAAACGGCCTCTTAAACGGGCATCACCTCCCGAGTTGCAAACAAACGAACAATTACTTTTTATTTGGTAAACAAAATACATGCCATCACCAACCACTAGACTTCCTTTCCTCTGTACAGAAGTTAAGCTGACAGTGCTTGCAATCTGCCCGTCGGGTACATATAGAGAAGAATCAATGAACAAAAGAATTATCCTCTAATTAATGAGATGATTAAAGAAGAGTTAGCGGTATATATAGTTATCGTCACCAAAATGTTGAAAAGGTTTCAACTAGTGACTGAACTAGGTGCAAGAAAGTGGCTGGCATTTCTTGAAAGATTCCTAATTAAGGATTAGAAATAACTAGATAGCTTGTTCGAGTTATTGGTTCAGACCAAGATTTTTTTGCATAAAAAAAGATTTTCGAGAGTATGTTTCTAAAAATAAAAAAGATGTGATTTGAGTTTTGGATTCAATTGAATTAATAAACTAATTTTATTTAATTATACGGTAAAAAAAGTAGTTACTATAAATAAACTAAATAAAAAAAAATAACTATGATGATTTGTATAAAAAAAAACTTTTTTAATTTTTTTTACAATGTTCAATTCCCAAACAATTCAATATTAAATGATGAAATAAAAAAAATAAAAAAATTGACCTAAACAAATGATATCAGTCAACCTGAGTTAACATGTCAAACCTGTGACCCGAGTCATGAGATCGATATAACTCCATAAAAATAAAATAAATAAAATTATGATGGTCAATCTCTAATAATCCAAATGTAGAATGTTGAAACTAAAAAAAAAATAACAAAAATTTTCAAAAATAAAAAAACCAGCAAACTCGGGTAAGTTCGTCAAATCCTGTGAGATGAATCACGCCAATAAAATAATCTAATAAAAAAACAAATAAATTATAAAGTTGATTCTCGAATCAAACTAATATTAATGGCTAAAACTTAAAAAAATATTAAATCTGACAAAAACAATTTAAAAAATATACCCAAATTAACCTAAATTCATGTGATTGTGTCCTGTTGCCTTTCCCAAATCACTGAACGAAAGTTTTAATTGATGGCCCATTTGTTAACTTTTGCTCTTGGCATGGATCTTGGTATTTATTTTTCTGGAAACTTTTTAAACAGAGAGGTCTATACTTATAAACCCTAGGGCCTTCAGATGCAAACTTGGCCACTCACAAATCGTTGCCTCCAGCATTTGATGTTGTAGCCCACCTGCCCTTCTTAGGTCAGTGCATTATCTTTTCGGAAGTTGAGGATTTTAATGGAAGGAAAGATTGCTTTAGTTTCTCTTAATTAGGTGATATTTCTTTAGTCAGGAAACCCAATACTATACTATATATGCTAGCAGTCTGCGATTTCTTTTCAATATTTCTTAATCAGGTGATAGCTCTCCTCTTCATTCCTCCTCTTTACGCTACTATAGCTCGCGGAGGCATTCCTCTCACTGAAATCTCCTTCTCTCATCCGTCGTGGTCTTTATGATCTACAGGAGAAAGAGGGTCACTTCTATGGACAAAGATCTCATGCCACTCATCCCCCTATCACTACAACCCAATCTGCTCAACTATCAACCACCTCAAAAATTTTCCATAATTAGGTAATATTTCGGTGATATTTATTGGAAGTTTTCCAAGAAATATTGCTTTGATTTCTCTTAATTAGGTGATATATATTTCTTGGAATTTCTCCCTAATTTTAAAACACTAATTAGAAATATTTTAATGCTTCTCATTATCGTTTAGTAATATGATAACACTTATTTTTTAAAATATTGTTTATTTGAAAATACATTAAAATAATATATATTTTTTATTTTTTTAAAATTTATTTTTAAAATCATCATATTATAACAATCTAAAAACATAAAAAAATAATTATAAGCAACTGTTTTTTAAATTTTTACCAAATGATTTCTGGGTTGCGTTCCAAAAGCTACCTTATTAGTAATATTTTTTTTTAAAATCCAAAATTGTTAAATTTTTAAACCCCAGTCCCAAATTTTTATTACGTTGTTCTTTTTTTCCTCTTTTCTTGTTTTATACATACATGACTGTACAAGCAAAGAGGTACAATGCCACAATGTGGACATTGTGTGGTTTAATTTGGGCAAGGTAGGTAAGAGTATATGCATAGCTTTTATTATTTTATTCAAGAACGTAGATTAATTAAGTTCAAATATTACTCATCTTCTCGTCTTAATTATACTGTGTATATGTAATTAACAACAAGTTCAGTTGACTAACTTATATCAGCTAAATGCCATTTACACGCACATCACTTTGGATCAAGGTCAAGAATTAATTAACCGATTGATCACTAACAAATTACCAAGTGGGGATATACTCATCAACTGATATTGGACTGGAGGGAGCATATTGGAGATTTTTAGTCAAATCTTTGAGTGATTAGAGGTTGTTAACCTTTCAATCCCATATGAGATCATGATGTGTAAGAGGAGAGTAGTGATATGATATGATATGATATGATGTGCATTTTTACATGTGCATGTGTCTGTGCCCACCTGCGTTTTCGATCAGTTTCTAGATGCTTGCGCAAATCAAATAGATATATAAAGAAATTAAAAAAAAAGAAAAAGAGATGATGAATTAATGATGAAAACATCCACCAAAAAACAGCAAATGGCAATATATGCATCTAAACTATTGAAGCAGAAGCTTGATGATGGTGTTAATTAAGCTAGTTCCAATTCCGTACATCTTTAAGAGACAAAACAAGGCACTTGAAGAGAAAAAAACATGATACAAATTAAGGTTTTGGCAATAATAAAGTACTGAGGCAGAAGCAGTATTTGGGCAGGAATATATATTGATCCTGTATGTTTACTATGAAATCAAGCCCCAGCTGAACAGATCTATACTTTACTTGCCCTGCTATACGTACGAAGGAGCAAGGGAGCAGTTAATTGTTGTTCAGAGTTTAGCTGGGCAAAGCAAAATCTACAGAAGAAAAAGAAATGCCTTTCATTAGCTGTGTTAAGGTTGGATTGGTGTTCTTTCCTCTCTACTCTGTGTGGAAAGAAAGGAATCATGCATGGTGAAGAAGGCTTAACTGTTAATTAATGCACTAAAGGAGATGATTATGATCGATCAGCTTAATTTGTTAAACTTGGAAACTAGTTTTGTGCGAGATGCTTTTCTGACCCGCTGTTTATTTATGCCTTGTGTTGAACTGTAACTTTCGGTAATTCCTGATTGAATGATATGTTGAGGTTATTTTTTAGTTTTAAATTAATTTTTTTAATGTTTTTGAGTTGTTTGTTGTGATAGTATCAAAAATAAATTTAAAAAAATAAAAAAATATTATTTTATATATATTATTATTATTTTTTTAAAATTGTTATACAGCTTTGTATAGCAGTATGAGCCACCCTGTTTAGTTGATTTTGATTGAAGAATTAATTCTTCAAAAAGACACAGATATCACCTGAATAAATTATCCAGTTCCCCGAGGAGCATTAAATATCAATATTGTGCAATAATTTTTTATGCTCTTGATTATTAATTATCCAGTGCAGTGCTTCTTTACCAAATTAAAGAAACATATAATCGAAAACAGATTTAATTAATAAGTAGGGGGATCGAAAAGGCAGATTAATGAAATATCAATGGATATTTAACTGTTAAGAATAATTGTTGGATCCACATATCTAAAGTCATTTTAATTCTCACCAATATTTCATGAACTAGATATTAAATCCGAGACATATGTTTATATATATATATATAATAATAATAATCAGATTAATTTATTATTAAAATAGCTATTCAAATAATAGCTAGAAGAAACACAAAAAATTTAAAAAAAAATTAAAAAAATTTAGAAATACTTTCAAGTACAATAAATTAATGACATCAAAATCTAAGTTCGTTTCTTACACGTTTTTCATTTATGTTTATCCAAAAAAAAAAAAACACTTTCAACGCTGCAAATAAAGTCAGCCTCGTTAATCTGTATCTAGCTAACAAAACAGATGTTGAAAAATCAAGCTAAAAACTCCATCCTAATACACTGTTTTAGAGTTAAATTGTATTGGGTAGCTATAAGTCCTGTCAAGATCATCATGTCGATTTCCACAGGTTACGTCAGATTGTAAAACTATATCTTCGATGGCATTATTGGAGCTTGTAAAGTTATGCGTACACTGCAATCCCTCGCATATTTCTAATAACCAAATAAATGACCGCAACCTCCGAAATTTAGGTTTCTGCACGCCCCGAATCAATTTTTATTGCTGATTAGTGCCAGGATATCCCATACGTGAAGAAGGCACAAAGCTACTGCTCCCATAGATCTATTATATGCATGTTAGGATGAAGTTCAATATCAATCCCATAAATATTTAAAGACATGATACCAAACTGAAACTGAGTTAAAGCGTCTAGAATTCATCAAACATCGGTCAGTATGTTACCAATAAATTGAAAATGAAGAAAGATGTTTTCAATACAATCCAATCAAGTTGTTGATGGAGGTAGAAACACACACACAAACGTAAGATCTTATAAAATATATCCATGATAATATCAAAATATTAAAGAACCACCTCTCGTATCATTGTATCATTAAGAAATATAGAGTTATAACCCTGAGAGGTAGCTCAACTGATCAGGTCTTGGGTTTGCTCTCCAATAATCACGAGTTCGAGTAATCTTAGGGCCACTAGAGACTTACATGATCGTTAACTTCAGGACCCATGAGATTAGTTGAGGTGCGAGCAAGCTGGGCCGAATATCCACATTAATAAAAAAATATAGTTATTTTGTTTTATTATTTATTAACAGTAGAATAATATCTTTAATTAGTTTTCTTTGTTTTAACCTATATATAGTTTTTTTGTATTTAGGTTAAGTTGATCTTTGTTTTTAGTAATTCATTATTGTTAGATAATAATATAAATCATATCTTAGAGTTTTACCTAACAGTTTAAGCTATTGGGTTAAGATGATTTTTTGACATGATATCAGAACTTTAATGACCATGCAATCACGAGTTTGAATCTCACCATCTCATTTATTTGATAAAAATTAAGCACAAGATAGTGTGGGTCTGTGCAAGTTTCAAGCCCAAAGAGCTTTCACTTAAAGGGGTGTGTTGTAGAATAATATAAATCATATCTTGGGACTTTACCTAACAACTTAAGTTATTAGGTTGAAATGGTTCTCTGTGCAAGTTTTAAGCTCAAAGGACTTTCACTTAAGGAGGTGTGTTACAGAATAATATAAATCATATCTTGAGATTTTACCTAACAATTTAAGTTATTAGGTTGAAATTGTTTTCTATGCAAGTTTCAAGTTCAAATGACTTTCACTTAAGCGGGTGTGTTAGAGAATAATATAAATTATATCTTGGGACCTTACCTAAGAGCTTAAGTTATTAGGTTGAAATGATTCTTTGACAATCATATTATACAATATCTATGAAACTCTAACCTTTTTTGTATTATTTAACACGTATATCTTAGTTATTTGGTTTTAGAAAAACTGGATTAATTCATTAATGCTAAATCATTTGGTGATCATAGCAGTTCTTATGTCATATGTAAAAATAACTATGCATCCTAACAAGCTAAATATATATTGAAATCTAAATTTCCCTTATGTGACATTCCATGTCAAGAACGTCCAACTTCCAACTGATGCCATGCAAACTCCATGCATGTTAAAATAAATTACAATGTTGATTATAGTTTCACAAGTTTTTCAATCTAGGGATCATAGAAATTAC
>Ga0325411_1002041_pt1 | contig 22653 bp, 10 predicted proteins | sample PopdelMetagenome_13_FD_206181 | JGI IMG/M metagenome (GOLD analysis project Ga0325411, IMG submission 206181) | Populus deltoides microbial communities from Bellville, Georgia, United States - Xylem-PdIQD-R4 | ecosystem: Host-associated > Plants > Phyllosphere > Stem > Wood/Secondary xylem... | reverse complement strand
TTTTGTAAAATATGGTTTTTATCACAAAAACAAACACTAAAACACTAAGCTAATTGTAGAGACCCAAAAGAAGCTTGATCCAATCTATATGGGCTTCGTTGTGAAGTCTGTTTACTTCTCTTCTACTATAAACTAAAAAAAGAGGACCAATTTGTAAGCCCAATAGATCACAGGGGAAGCTCAAGACTTCCAACACAAGCTTCGTCTCCATCTTTTATTTTGGCGCCCCCTGTGCTCTTTTGAACTTAACATTTTCCCTCCCATCAAACTTTCTTCCTTCCCTCTCCTCTCTCTCTAAATTCTCTACCTCTGAGCTCAATAGATCTCTGGAAATGGAGCAACAAAGAAACCAAAAGGCTGTTAATCAGCAACAACATGAGGATCATGAAGAGGTGCAACATGGGCCTTTCCCTGTTGAACAGCTTCAGGTAACTAAATGTCTCCAAGACTCAATCTTTTCTTTCACTATCAATCATCTCTTCAATTCTACTAATGGATTAGGAAAAATTAAGGGGTTTAACCAAATGGGTTCCTTCCTTTTTTAAAAAAAAATGCTTAAAAATGGTTTATTTTTCGCTTTTATTAATAACCTTGCCAAGGTTCCATTGTGTGCCAAATGGGGTCTTATTGCCCAAGATTCTGTAGTTTAGTTGAGTTTAGCATCTTAGTTTGCTTTTAGCTTCTGTACATTGTTGCTCCGGCGTGGGTTATCTTGATTATGGGTATTTCAATCTTGAGTTGGTTCTTGACCTAAATTAGACAAAACTAGGGGTTTGCCTATATGGGTTTCCCTTAAATTTTCTCAAGGAGGGTTCTTTGTCAGTTTTCTTGATTTGATTGGTTTGTTTTCATTGTCTATCGAAATTGGTTTGTTTGGTTTTATGCATATAAATTTAACAGGCAATAATGTATTTTCATCCTTTCAAAATGTGGACTCTTGTATGATGTCCAACTTTGGGTTGTCAGATGTTGATTGTTGATTTTGTAACTGAAATTGGTTTCACATCTAAGCATGGCTTTCAAGTGTGGGCCTTTTCTTTTTCTGATGGCAATAAATTCTAGAGGAGTAATGCTGTTTTGAATCAAATTTCCTATTCTTAAAGGTGCTTTTGTTTTTAATTTTTTTTTTACTTCAATTCCAAGAATACTGCATTTTTTCAGATGATAGTCTTGAGATGTTATGTTAATCATTTACAGTATGAAGGTTAAGTTTTAGTTGTATTCTGACATATATAACCCTTAACTCAAGGCGTCAGGCATAGCTTCCCTTGACGTAAAGAAGCTTAAAGATGCGGGTCTCTGCACAGTTGAATCTGTTGCCTTTTCTCCCAGGAAAGAGCTTCTGCAAATTAAAGGAATCAGTGAAGCTAAAGTTGACAAAATCATCGAAGCAGGCATGTCATTGCTTAGCTTGTTTTTGTTTCTTCAAGATTTTTTGTCGTTGTATTTTTCTTAGTTCAGATAGAGACTCGTATCTTTACTTTGGCTTATATGTACAGCTTCCAAACTGGTGCCCCTGGGTTTTACTAGTGCTAGCCAACTCCATGCTCAGAGGCAAGAGATAATTCAGATAACATCTGGGTCAAGAGAGCTTGACAAAATTTTGGAAGGCAAGTATCAAAGATTTCTTTCAACTCTTAACAATGATCCTATCACATTAGACTCTGTGTTTTTGTAGCCATTCTTCTTAAGAACATTAGCACTTTCCATGTCCTGTAGTGTTGTAACCTCACACAGCTAACTTTTGACAGGAGGGGTTGAGACAGGATCTATTACTGAAATGTATGGTGAGTTCCGCTCTGGAAAAACTCAGCTGTGCCACACGCTTTGCGTCACTTGCCAAGTAAGAGCATTTTTTTATTCCTGAATAGCTTTGCAATAAGTAGAGACTAGTTTAATTCCATTATGTAGTTTTGCATGTTCTGTTGTTTTAAAAGTCACTTGTGATCTCTAATGGACAATCGGACAAGAATATCAAGAAAGAGAATGAAAAACTGGCTGGCTCTGGCTACCTTGTGGAGCAAGCAAAAGAGAATATATACAGACTGAATAAAAATAACCATACAAATCAGCGCGTAGCAATATGCCTTTTAAAGGTGCCTTGCCTACTTGTCTCGTTTCACGTTCATCTAACGGGGTCCCTTATCTTGCCATGCACGCCAGCTTACTATATAGGCAATGCTTTCAATCTTTATATTAACAATATTGTCAACCTAGTGATGCAATCTATCGAAGCCCTGCATCTAATTCACTCTTTTATTTCAGCTTCCATTAGATCAAGGAGGAGGCGAGGGAAAAGCAATGTACATAGATGCAGAGGGCACATTCAGGCCACAAAGACTCTTACAGATAGCTGATAGGTGTCATACAGCTACCTAGAGAATAACCTCTGCTCTAGCCTTCTTGTTGTCAAATGGGTAATGGTTTTAAACCTTGCAGGTTTGGGCTGAATGGCGCTGATGTTTTGGAGAATGTGGCTTATGCTCGGGCATATAACACCGATCATCAATCAAGGCTTTTGCTCGAAGCAGCTTCAATGATGGTGGAAACAAGGTACACATTGTCGTCGTTGTCTAATGTATGGATGACTCTACATAGCCACTGTTACTCAGGATCAAGAAATCTTGGTGGGCCCTGAGATTATGCGCACAATTGGCTCTTCTACTGCTGATATGAATTCCTGAGAAGTTTTATCAGGAGGGTTGATTAAAATTAAGTAATGGAACCTATTTCACATACATGTATATGAATAACATTTTGTAGCTTTGAAAATCCGTGTAGCAGGGATTCCATAGTAAGTAAAAGTTCTTACAGTGTGACTTTAATAATCAAAGAACCTCTACTTTGCATTTTTTTTATTTTTATTCTTTGGTCTTGATTTGCAGTTAAATCTAATTATGTCAATGGATTGTGGTTCTATAGGTTTGCTCTTATGATAGTAGACAGTGCTACTGCTCTATACAGAACAGATTTTTCTGGAAGGGGAGAACTTTCAGCTCGGCAGATGCATCTAGCAAAGTTCCTTAGGAGCCTTCAGAAGTTAGCAGATGAGGTAGACTGCCACCTTTATCTTTATTAACATTCTGCCTTCTTTACTAGCATTCATCATTTATACCTGTTTACATAATTGAATAATTGGACGCACAATTCTTTTAGGCCACATGACTTCCCGGATTTACCCTCTCTTGTTATGCCAGCATTTGTGAATGCTATGCACATGCTCCAAATAGACTTTTCAATTAGAAATGTAAATTTTCCTGCTCATTTTGTTGGTGTAGTTCGGTGTGGCTGTTGTCATTACAAACCAAGTAGTTGCACAAGTTGATGGTTCTGCTATTTTTGCTGGACCTCAAATCAAGCCTATTGGTGGTAACATCATGGCTCATGCTTCTACAACAAGGTTGGTAATCCCCTGCAATTCTCCTCTCGAGTGTGAAGGTTTCTTACTTGAAAATTCTGAACTAGTTATTGTACACTTGCCACAGGCTTGCTCTTCGGAAGGGAAGAGGGGAGGAGCGCATCTGTAAAGTAATAAGTTCTCCTTGTTTAGCTGAAGCTGAAGCACGGTTCCAGATCTCTGCTGAAGGCGTCACTGATGTCAAGGACTGATCTATTTTAGTTATCATCTCCTGGGAACTTTTTGAGGGGCTGGTTGACAGGACGGTTTTGTACTTCACATATCGGTAGAACTGCAAGAAGGAATGTCATGTCATGTCACGTCAAAGTAATTTTTTGGTTTCCAATAGGAACGTTCAAATTTTAAGAGCTGTAATGAAGACATGCAGGTCTTTTGATGTTTGCTAACCGTTCTCTTTCACTGGTCTCATGTTTTCTGTAATTGTAGTGTATTCTATTGTATCACATCAATTTCTTCAACATTTCAAGTGATATTTACATTCAATCAGAGTGTTTTTCATTGTAATGTTGAGTCTGCCTTCTTGCTCAACTTCTGTGTAGAGGAATGTGTAAAAAAAAATGTTGTTTGTGGGAGAGATAGTATGTAGTTGTCAATTTGGGAAGAGAGAACGTAGCAAAATTAGCCAAGGATTGAGATTTCATTTCCTCCATTTTCTTCGTTGGCAGTAAACGAGAACAAGGTCTAAGTCTAACACAATCACTTCACAGTTCATATCTACCCGAGTTTGACATCAACATTTGCCGTAGCCAAGGAGACTTCGGAAACAAAGAAGGCCCCTCGCCTAAGAGAAAAAGGAAAGATTTCAAGATAAGAAGGCACAAGATTTTATTTATTTATTTAGTTATAAATAGCGACTCCCATGTGTGATGGCAAATATCAAAACTTGAAGAGGAAAAACACCCAACATAAGCCCATATGAAAAAGATTTGGTCAAGTTTTACCCTATGTTGAATCAATTTAACCCAAGACTAAGTTTCATTAAATTGAAGATAAATAACACATTATGAGTAAAATCAAAAAATAATTTTTTATTGAAAATGTTTAAGGAATAAAAAATTAATTATTTTATACTAAAACAAAAATTTTTAAAATCAATATATTTTTTTACAATAACCAATCATTAATTGTTCTAGAAAATTAAGTATAATTTTTAAAAACAATTTAAGAAATACAAAAATTTAATAAATAAAAAATAATTTATCAGCCAAAAGATTTTCAAGACACAAGAAAATGTTTTTCTTATTTCTTAAACATTTTCAAAAAAATTTATGGGCTGAGCATTTTGAAAAACTTTTATATGAAAGTTTTAGATTTTTATTTGCTTAAATATCTTCAAGTTTTTATTTTTTTAATATATTTATTTTATATTCGGATTTTTTTATTTCTTACACATTCTTAAAACTTTATTTTGATTTTTTTTTTGTTGCTTAAGATTTTCTAAAAAAATTATATTAGCTATCCATTTATTTAGTTCAATTTAGTTAATTTCCTAAGTTTTGCAAAGATAAAATAAAAAACATATTTTTCGGATTGATATGAACACTAACAATTTTAGAGATTTTTTTTTAAAAGCGTGTCAATAACATGTTTGATATTAATCAATACCCTTCATGCACTTCTTCAACTACCTTTATATATAAAAATAAAAATTGTTTCTTCCACTGAAATTTAAGTTGCAAAAGAATTTAAAATTATTTATTTTCTTAAATTACAACTAGTTTTGGGGTTGTAAGCACACTAAGAAAAGAATAATAGAACATGGGAGCACTTAAAAATTGAGAAGTATCAAATTTAATTATGTAATTAGAGACGAACATTGCTCTGGACCGTTCCAAACCTGACAGGTAGAGGCCAAATCAAGCCCAGTCACAAATGCAAACCAAACGCTATTGGAACCGAGCCAGAGCTTTAATGGCGGTTTATTCAGTGGGCGAAATTCTCAGTCCCCTTTCTTTTCCGAACAACAACACCCAACACTGCAATGCCATTGACACATCACAGTCATGACAGAGCTTTATGATCAAAGGGCGTGGTGGTTTGGGCAATTACAATTAAAAATTAATCATCAGTCTTAAGCACGTGCTTGAGCAAACACTCCATACCTGTACTCAATCAACTTGGCTGGTGAAATCAATGGGCGTGATAACGCCTCTATATATATATAACAAAGAAAATGAAGTAGCAGATGTATAGACTCAGCCCAGTGCAGAATTGTCAATGCTAGCAATCTCTCCCACCTTTGCGAATGCGCTTCCTAAAATTGTTGCCTCTGCACCAACATCCTATATTGAAACCAGGGGTATTGATACATTTCTTTCTCAGGATGGCTAATTGAAGAAGGTGTTGGTTAGAGTAGTAGATTAAACACTGGTTTTCTGATACAATCATTCTTGAGGAATATCTATTGAGTATCTTTAAATCTACACTCTATAATTTGCTATACAATGCAATCAGGATCATAATTGTTCTGTTAAACTCAATTCAATTCGTCAAGTTGGTCTGAATAACCCGTGACCCGGAATTTAATTCACACATGATTTCTCAACTTGTACTAGAAAAAACATCAAATAAATAATGTGGAGCAAGACCCTCAAATGCAGGAACAATAAAATGAAAAATAAGCAAAAATCTGCTACACTATGTTGCAAGAATTCATACCCTGTCATTTATTTCTTGTGATTACTCTCTGAGTAAACGCCCTCCGTGATTTTCTTACTTCTACACTATGTTGCGAGAATTCATACTGTCATTTATTTCTTGTGATTACTCTTTGAGTAAGATCAACCAGCGCCCTCCGTGATTTTCTTACTTCTTCGTCATCAGTTTCAGGTAAAGAATCAATAGCTGCTGCTGCAAGATTAGCATGCTTTGCAGCTAGCTCCCTTGTTCTCTGTATTCCACGGCTCTTCCCAAGGTACTCAAGGGCCTGAATCCATAGACAGAGCAGCTCGGATAAATTAACATTAATTTCTACAGGGAAAAAAAAAACAAACAGATGATACAAACAGTAGAAACGATCAGGGCATCATCATTTTACCTATGCTTTAAATGAAAATCAGTTTTACAGATGGGTTGGAATCAACACTCCATGTAAAACATGAACAATGGAGTGAAAGGAATGGGGATTAGATGGAAGCAAGTTCCGCGGTTCAAAGTAAAGAAAACATCAGAAAGCAAAGAACAGGGATTAGATGGAATGAAAGGAATGCGGAGTGAGCATATCGTGCTCTGTAGAAAAGCAGAATTCCAATAGCAAACACCTCCCAAAGGGCCAAATCATACATCTGGTACTTCACCTCTTGCGTATAGAAAACTACTGTCCATTTTTTTCAAATTTGTCATGCCAAAAGGAGTTCCAAATCATTTAAAATATTTTGAATAGGTGAAAATACTAAGCATTCTCCAACATTCCATATTGGAATGCCAAAGCTAACGTCCACAAAAATTCATAGCCTCCACGTCAGAATCATTAAGTCTCAGCATCAATCACTGATTGACGGCAGAAATGCAAGTAATATATGCTTTTTTGTTGCTGGATGACATTAAGCATGAATGTTAGGCACGTCACAGAATTGATGCACATAAAAACCAGAAAAAAATGTAGAGTTTTGCAATTCTCTGAGGTAGCTTCAGCTTTATGGTAGATTATTATCGTCACACATCAGCATTTTTTGAGATCAGTAAATGAAGATGAACTTACTGCATTGATGTTTTCAGGCTTGTCAAAGCCCTGGCCAATAACTGAACACAACTGAGGGAACTCCTCCATGGCAAACAATATTGGAGCTGTTACAATTCCCTACAATAAAATTTCACGTTGTTGAACCGGAAATTATGAAAATGAGCTCTGATGTGCAACTGAAAATGTAACAGAATCAGAAAGAATGTTGAGAGTTGTCGTCATGTCACAAATGAAATGACACTGACCAACGTAGGGACTTTAAAATGTAAAAGCAGTTCATTGAGATCAAATACTATACACTATTCTACATCATGCCAGTGGAAAAACCCCAAATCAATCCAGTGCAAGATACAACTAAGCATGCCTTTCGGGTCATAGCTAATAAAGACAGCTATGAATTTTTGAACCAAGTGACAACCAAAATTTTTGGCACCATTATGTCATATTGTCCCAAGGACAGTGCCATAAGCCAAGAATTTGGCAGGTGGAACATCTGGAGCCCTGATTAGGAACTTTCCAAAAGAGTCAACATTTAGCCAACTTCATGATAGTTAAGACTGAATGATATCAAACAAAATGCTTCAGCTTTTACATTTTCCTGTTGTTATAGAATGAGGATTGCAATAAAAAAGAGAAATTAGTCATTTCTTGTTTGCAGTTACATAAGAAGATCATTGAATCAAGATTGCCTGTTCTCAATCTTATTTGAGAACAAAGTCTAAACTAATTCAAATTTTGACCTAAACCATTAAACATTGTTGCAAAAGAAAAAATATACTATGATTGATTAAGAAGCAAAGCTCCCTGTAAGACAATTGGCAAAATATATATTTCTTTCAGGTGACATATCAACATAACAAATGAATATATATATATATATATAATGCAACCTTGTTAACTATTTAAAGTGGTTGTGCAATCACAACCAGTTCAAGCTTACAACCATTATCATCTCCAGCCAGTAGATATCATAACAAGGATAGAAGAATTACATGGCGAATGTCAGACAAAGAGCCCTTTCCAAGGGAAGCAGAAGTTCCCGTGAAATCAAGAACGTCATCAATCAATTGATATGCCAATCCCTGGAAAAGAAAACGGTTAGAATATAGGAAAAGGAACAACCACAGACAGAAGGGTATCAGACAGGAAAATGATAGCCAGAAACTGAAGATTTAACCAGAAATCATGAAATCCATCAATCTGTCCACACCAGCAAAAACACAACTTGGAACAAATAAAAGAGTTCCCCAAAAAAAAAAACAAAAAAAAAAAGAAAGAAAGAAATCACAAACCAGATTTTTGCCATACTCAAAAGCCAACATTGCAACTTCTGTTGTTTGCCCAGCAAGAAGGGCAATTGCCTTGCAGCTATTTGAAATCAAAGATGCAGTCTTGTAGTACGTCTTTTGCATATAATACTCCATGCTGCAATAGCAAAACCTTTTAAGTCAAATAAACCGAAAAATGGAAGGTCATTGAGGTGTTATTGCAAATCTTTTGCACGCCATCGCTTAGATAGGTGTAATCATATACAGACAAGGAAAAAGAAGTGGCTCATAGCCTCCCAGTCATCCAGCTGATTCACATGCATAACCTTATGCAAGTGCATCTTTTTAGACCATTTTATGCCAATTAAATAAAAGCATTCATGGTCATTAGACTACACGGGACCATTCCATTTTGTCTAACGCCATAAAGGGTGTCCAGGTTGAATAGGCCAAAACAAGAACTTCTATCTGGTGATCCCATGTAGGACATTGCATAATGAGGTGCTTCAACACACAATAGGTTTCATATAGTTTGCAATTCCAGGTAGAATCCAAACCACTTATAGTGAAAGGGAGATGCATGGAGAAAGCACAGATTATAATAAACTATCAGAAACAACTGATATTAGAAATTGAAACTACTTCGTGAAAAGAACTGATTCAAGGGGGAACAAAAAAAATCTATCAAGCTGCTGTGGCCTGCCTTACCCCTTCCATTAAAAAGTAATTGAGAGCAATAAACAGTCAGTATGCACAGGCGCTTGGATCATTGTTTTCAAAGGAAAATTACAGCCACCCATCCATGATTAGGCAAGCCAGATAAAAGTTTTCTACAGACACCCAGAAAAGTGTAAAGCAAAGCAGCATACCTACAACGTTGCTCAGATGTTGAAGTCATCTGCATAGTTTCACCATTAACAAGATGCTCTACAGCTGTCGCTAGTAATGTAACAACCTACAAGCACATAACATTAGTCAGAGAAAATATGAAGTCTCCCCGACCCCCCAATACACACACACCAAAAAAGAAATACCATTGTCCTTAACATGGCGCTTACTAATACTAAATCATCTCATTAATCATGGGAAATGGAAATGCATGGACCAATGAACTGATGTATGATAAATTTGACACCAAATGATGTTATTCAGTTAACTCTATATGCAAAAGCAGTAAAAGTAAGGGATTGGAAGACAGGCTAAAACTTGACAATCCATTATGCTACTCAACCCCAAGGCTTTTTCACCACCATTTTTTACCACTAGGAACAAGTTTGAAGAATAAAGGATTGCTTTTGAGGTGCTTATGAGCCTGCGACTAAAGTTGAAAGATACCAAGCATTATAGAAAGACTCGGTATCATTGCTTAAATAGAGAAGAGATTATTGCTAAATATTAGGTTTTCATGCTTAGATGAACAACATTAATGTATTCTTACTTCTGTGTTTTTCAAAGAAGCAAGGGCTACACAAGCTCGTGAAAGTAGAAAATCTCCAGCAAGTACTGCCACCTGCAATACAAATGAAATGGAGTAAATTAAAAACAAGAAGACCGTAGGCTACAGTCCTCTACAATTTTATTAGTCTAAGCAATGCAAAAAAGTGACGTATAACTCAATTTCAAAGTACAAATTGAAATGATAAAAAAAAAAAAACCTGCCCAATAATATATGGGAAAGTTTTGTGATGCTATTGTTCATTAGCAGATTCACTACCAGTAGAGTACCACCTGCATGGGGAATTACATAACTTATGATTTGATAGGGTATACTATGAAAACCAGGAAAAGTCAATGTTATCACCATAATCAGTATCTTGGAGAAGGTATCGAATATTACTAAAGATAAATATAAATACAGCCAGAGCACACAAACAGTTCATTGTGTAAGTAAACCACTTGAGCATCCCCAAAACAAATAGCTATGGGAACTCATAAGCACAAAATTTTATAACCCTCCAAAAACATATAGCTAGAGATTTATTTGTGTTTTCCTTGATACAATTTACCTTAACAATTCAAGCAATTACTGATTCTCTATAATTACCATTAATACCCTACATTATTAAAACCAAACTTCTGCACCTAGAGTAATGTCCCATCAATATCTCTATAGTATGGGAACTCAATGCAATGCTCAATATCAACATTTTATTCCAGAATCAAATTTCACCAACAACCTGCAACCTCTTAAGTTCCTAAAATTGCACAGGAAAATGGCCTCCAAGGACTCGTGAACATACAAATCTAAATGCAAAGCCCTCTAAATGAGAGAGGCAGCAATGTGATCATCACAGTGGATAGAGATCTACTATGGATGTGTTTATTACGGGGAAATGAAACTTACAAGGGTAATTTAATTTTTCACCTCCTTGTGTTTGGTACAGTTTTGGGGAGGGGTGAAATCTCAAGGAGGTTAAAAATATAGTTATAAGAAAAAGGAGGTTAAGAATATAGAAGGCAGGTTAGGCTTCACCCTGATGAGGGGGGAGGTAAAAATATTCAAGGGGGTGTCATCTTATATGCATCTTCTCTTTCTTGAATTTTGTATCCATTTTTTTCTCTTTTCCTTCCACCACACATTTGAGAAACAAATATATATTATTGAATGTTTTTATACTTGCATTCAACTTCAAATTTGATTAAACTAGCATGGGGACCACAAATACCCATGATCTTTTACAATCTTACCAAAAACCATTAACTCTTCCACATAATTTTTAACACCCTTAACACTTCACTCTTAAATGTTACATCCTTTACATTTCACCTCCAAATTTTTAACCCCATAACAAACATAACCCAAGTACCAAGCAGGGATCAAATATTTATTCACAACACCATTACATATAAGTTCCAAAATGATGTTGCCTCTCCTTGCAACAAATGTTTCTACTTTTTATATGGAGACCGAAGCCTGCCAGTGCTGGAAGGTCAGACAGAATTAACAATTTGGATAATATATTGAATTCCTCCTACAGTGCTGAACACGAACAATTGAAATTCCAAATACGACAATAATGAAACTCATAACTGCTAAGAAACCTAGATTGAGAAAGCACTGATTGAAAAGCAACTCCACATTTCAAAAGAAAATCAGGATAAAGTTTTTAAAAAAAAAAACTAGAGCAGAAATTATAGAAAATTAAAATGACGAGTGGAACTTAAATAAAAAAGAAAAATATATTGCAGCACCTTATTGCCCATAACAAGATTTAATGAACCAATACCACGTCTCGTATCTGCATCATCCAATACATCATCATGCAGAAGACTTGCCACCTAACACGTGGAACAACTGCATTAGTACTGAAGCAATAACAAACATGTTTCTTTACTTGATACAAAAGCATGAATGAATTAAGTTAGAGCAAAAAGGAATTTGGCAAAAGAAAAATACTGAACTATGAGAAACTGACATGGATCATCTCGGTAATTTCAGCTATAGATTGCTGTCTTTTACGTAGTTCTGTTGTCAAAGCATCTCCTTCACTACCAGTTTCCGTTTCAAGTATACGCACATTCAAAGCTGTCGCCATCAGCAACAAAACCTACACAAAACTTAAAGAGATATATGATGTATCTGAAACATGAAAAAAAACATAATTTTATTTGATAACAGTAATAACATTAAGAGTTCAGGAAACTTCAACAAGAAATAATCAAGGGCTTGTAGCTTCAGACTAAAGTTCAAATGATCTAGGCTAGGCATGATACCTTACAAAACATTTCATAAGCAATGTTAGCTGATCATGTGTTCTTCCTAAGCATTTTTTTTACAAATTATTTATTCATATATTTTCAGAGTTTCAGAGACAGAAATTAGTAAAAGTAATACCATTGGATATTGGATTAAAATTGACTAGCTAATGAGCAGATTTTCCGGATGTGAGTCGAGTTTCAAGTGTACAACAAGGTGAATCAATAATAGACTTGGAGTCGCAGACCTTAATGTGAGCTTAAGTCACGAAGCCTCAATTTTGAACTTTGAGACATTTTCCTAGTCCAAAAGCACAATTAATAATGTCTTTGGTCATTGCTGCAATAATATTATTGCATACTTATTACTACCAAAAAGTAAAAGTATGCACAACACACTTAAATGTTTCAAACAAGCAATGAAGTATATGGACAACTTCCTTCCCGGAAAATAGCCACCAAAATCACACTCAACATAGATTAGATAAACTCATTAGACACTAGCTGAACACAATCTTGAAGCAAACCCAAATAATGAGCACATAAGCATCATCGTAGTTACCGTGGGACGGAACCTCTTTCCTTGTACTCCCATTTTAAAAAAGTACTCGGCAGCTGAGGCAAGCTTAGGAACCTGTGAATGAAATTCGAATCCAATTTTTATCACATCATATCAAATCAGCACGATTAAAACAGAAAAGGAAAGTCATCTATTATTGCTACCAACCATATTTGACATAAGCAAAAAGACAGAATAAATACCTCAGCAATTACCATTGACCGCAATCTATTAGCGAGAAGTGATAGCTCATCAGCAACAAGTGAAAATGGGTCAAGCTGTTCCTGGAAAACAAAGTATCGAATCGTAGGAGTGAGCAACGTAGCACACAAGAAAACGTGTGATGGATCAGATGAAGTATCAAGTAACAGAAAACCAAGTGTTTGACAATCAAGGCACCAATAACACGGCCTCTCATACACTGGAAGTATACCAAGGAAGTCAAGAACTATCAAGCTACCTAAATCAAAGAATTGAGTATCTCAAAACCCCATAAAACCTTTGTTTAATCAATGAATAAATAGATAAAAGGGAATGGACCTTGTGTTATATCTACCCTAATTCCCTATGCCATAAAACCTTAAGAGATCTCTATATTCAAAACTTGCGGTTTCAACTTTAAAGAGTAAAGGATTTAAAATCTGTAAATGAATTTGAAATACGACTATATCAAGGTACAACCTAGCTCAACTACCCACATGCTATTCCATTCCAAACAAATGGTCCACAATCAAATTTATCACTAAGCTTACAATGCTGTATAGTACCTTTTTTTAATGAAACTTCTCACCAAGTCTACAACACATCATTTTAAAGGGTATTGGATAATAATTGAAGTGTTCTTTTTGCTTCTTTGGATACATATCACACACTAAAAGGTTCCAACAGGAGAAGGGACAAGAGGTGAACCCTAATATCCTTTAAGAATGGCAAATATCCCACAATCATGAACTCCCACATCCCCATGCCTCATTTACATGTTATAAGTGAATAAATTTTACATACCCAAAATATATAGTGGAATATATATGTATACATATGTATAAATACATTATGAAAAACAGAACATGGAGAGAAATGAAAGGAGAGTGCTACATCTAACCTCCACTAAGGAACTGCTCTGGTGATGAATCTGATGTTTGAAAACATGAAAGGAAGGTACAGTCCAAGAATAAGTTTCTCTGCAGTTGAAAACCTACTAATAACCAGAAACAAAAACAAGTAGAATATAAATGGTTACAGCATATGTAAGACAACTGTAAGTCAATCAATTGTAGAAAACTTAAAAAGAGATAAAAGACTGAGCTCCTAAAACATCACGTATAAAGCTTAATGCAAAAATTAAATCGTAATCCAAGTATAAGACTTTAAGTATAAGACTTTCTAATTAAAAGACAGATCTAAACCTTGTTGATCCTTTAAAGAAATTGATACCAAACAAAATTATAAATAACATCCAATCTTCTCAAATCTAACTATGTATAATGAGACTAAAACCTTTTGGAAAAAAATTCTTATCACAGATGTTTACTTTTAGACTTTAAATATCCTGTTGTTATCTCTTCCCTCAACTCCATTATATTAGCTTACTCCCGATCATTTCATTCCAAATCATAAAGCAGGCCTATGCATCACTAGCAAATGATCATTTATAAGTCCTTTGCAGTTGAATCACTCCATCACAATTTAGAAGCTTTTCAGATATTTAAGTCATTTTCCCTGTCATCTATTGAATATGATTGGGTTAGCACACCCTGATCCTCATCAAGAAAGCTCTATTTGGCACAAATTACTAGGAAAATCTTGCACTCAAAACATACCAACAATTCAAACAAAGATTAAAAAAAACTTAGTATTTTAATTAAGTTCATTCCAAGCCTGAAAGGCCCTCTAAACACTGGCTTTGATTGCAGCAACAACACGTCACTGAATTAGCAGTTTATTACCCCCAGCATTGACAATAATCTAAACTAAATCTACCATTTCATTTCCTCATTTTTAAGCTCACCCAACAGCTCATTTTTGTTTCCTTTCCAATTCCACACCCCACACACTTGAAAAACCAATGAAACAAACCAAGATGAGAAGGGATAAAAGAATGAAGAGCCCCATTTGAGAATGAGCTTGCTAATGTCATAGAATATACGAAATCAATAAAGGAGATTTGTTAGTATTACCTTTCGAGTAGAAGAGTGGGAATTGTTGGAGAGCAAGAGTCCATAAGATGAGGGTCGATGAGAGACAAACCAATGGCTGCCATTTCTTGTGATCCTCGAAATCCAAGACAATGACATCTTTCTTATTGTCTGTCTTGCTGCCTATTAAAGAGAAGCAAAGCTATGAAAAACAGCTTCGTATGTTTTCTTTTTTCTTTCATAATTAAGTGTGCTAGCCAGAGGCATCTAACCCCAGTGAGCAAGGACCTAGCAAGCCAGGGCCAAGCAATGGCTAGCACAGGCTTGCCTTTTCCTTTTTTCAAAGAAAATTATTTTTTTATTTACTCATTTAATTTACATTTTTTTTCAAGTTAATCTTGTCTCTTCTTTTGATGATAGATCATATAAAATTATGCATGACATTTCAGCCATTTGACTAAAGCATGTCATATAACTTATGAAAAAGAATGGAAAAAAAAATGATTAATGTTGCAACCTAAAATTATGGAGAGGACATGGGAAAAATTAACACTGGCAAGGAACAAAAACAAAAGTAAAAGCTCAGTAGGTTCAACTTCACAATTTACTGTAACAGTTTGATCAAAGAGTGCAAACTCTTATTGTTTGATCACTTTATAGTAACACAAAAGAAAAATACATATCAATGATCAAGCTTTTATGCACAAATGTTGTTTCTCTAAAATAAAAAAATACTAGCACAAATGAAACCAGCACACAAGACCTCCATTCAACCAATCAAACAACAAAGTACAGACAAATGGAATGAAAGCAAATATATATATATATATATATATAAGACTAAGCAAACCACCACATTCATGTATTGGGTATTTGTTTACGCATATAATCAAACAATTATTGATAGAAATAGTCAAAAGACCTGAGAGAGGGAGGGGATTTAGGGGCCGCTACAGTGGTCAAGAAAGAGAAAGTTGCTGGATTTAGGGGTAGCTGCTCTATATTCCTCCAGGAGAGATTTGGTTAGTACTAAGAAATAGATCTATGAAAATCCTTTTGCAATATAACTTCTAAAGTGAAGGCAATAGCCCTGCCAAATTTATGGCTACCTAGTCGTTGCTATTGCCGTTGCCACTAGCTTGAGTGAGAGAGTCAGCTTGTGAAGTTTAGAGAAAAGAGTAGCGGGTAGGATATGATATGTGGATGATTGTTGAGTTTTTTTTTTAATAGGGCTTTGTAAATTGTTATTATAACAATGAAAATAAACCAATTGGTTAGTTTGGTTTCTTACCAAAGTGACTACACACCCTATCAATTTGGTTTAAATCGAAAGTTGCTCACCACTTCATATAAAACCAGCATCCTTTTAGTTTGTCTATCTGTTATACCCATCTTCTACATGGAGCTTTAAGTTTCGTTCCTTATCAGGGACTCTCACTCGTCCATCAAACCGTTGGTGAGTCCAGTCAGTTACACGGACGATAATAGACCTCTCTCCCTAAAGTTTCGTAAATTGAATTGAGAAACATGGCAAACAAGCAAGTCCTCCAAATCTCCACAAATCAATTGCCATCTCTAAAGGACACAACTTCACTTCTACTTCTTTCAATCTTTTGCACTTAAATCATTGGAAACTGGTGTTACTAATCTCACTAACTCACTCTCTCATATCTACAACTCGGTCTTTGACTTGATTCACATTCCTCTGCTAGTTAGCAGCTGATATCTATTCTTTTATTTGACAATTGCTGCTTCATTTTTGTTATAAATAGAATGTGCCTTTAACGGAACAACAACAAGCAGAATTTGTGTCATCTCTCATGACCTAACCCTAACAAATGGTGAGATTTCTATTTATTTTTCTTTTTTAGTTTTAGAAATGTAAGTTTTGTGGTTTTTTAGGTGCAAGATCATGCTTCTGTGAAGGAGAATGGTGGCTTGACAATTTCTACCAAGGACAGCAGTTTTGGTGAATCTCAAGGCATTGATGCAGTTTTAGTCAATACAAATCAAGTAAATCACGCGCACTTTTGCTTATATTCGCGTGATAGGTGACTTTGATTAATGGTACAAGTCAATGCTTATAGTGCAGCTTGATAATGATTTGAAATTTATATGATGCAGTTTTATAAATGGCTTCCTGATCCTAAATCGGCAACAAAATCACAGGTTAGTTGTCATGGTGATTATTCTTCTGCAAATGTGTTCTGTCGTAAATATTATTATCATTATTATTCATTTCTTAGGGTATTTATATTGTTAATAAATTCATAATTCTTTGGAATTATTATTTTTATTTAAGATTATCTGAATGCAGGCGGATGAAACTCTTGACTTCTTTAGTGAGCTGCAGCTGCAGCACCAAGCGTTTCTACAAAGACTAATACTCCTCATATAAAAGATTACTAAAAAACATATTTAATTTTATTTCCTCAACAAGGAAAGCCTCTTTCAACTACTAAAAAAAAACAATAGCAAAAAATGAGCTTTTCCAATAAAAACGAAAAAAATATCAAAATCCAATAATGGCAGAAAGTACAAGCAATAGAAATTGAGAATCTCCATTTCAATCGATTTTTTGCAACCATAAAGATCAATTGAAATACCTGATCGTCAATGAATCGTAGAGTAATGCTAAAAAACGTTGCGTGATTTGAAAGCCGTAGAATTCTCCGGCGATTTTTGTCACTGTTGTATTCCTCTCCGTCTTCCTTGATTTATCTTGCAGAGAAGATGATGGAAAAGTCAATAGAGGAGCAGTAGGGGAATTGAAGAGTAGAAATAAAAGAAAAGATGACCCATATGGTTTGGGCCCCTTTTTTGGCGATTAAAGGGGTTTAACTATAATGGGCCGTCTTTCCTGGTCCATTAGGCCCGCTCTATCCTTATACTATAATGTTAATGCTGAGTCTGTTTGTTTACGCAGTGCAAACTACATAGCAGAAAGAGAGGCTTTGTACTTTAGTTTAGGCACTTAAAAAATATATCTGTGAGTGTAAAATATATAATTTTTTATATTAAAATATATATTAATAATATTATTTTATTTTTTAAAAATTATTTTTAATATCAGTATATCAAAACGATCTAAAATATATAAAATATATTAAATTTTAACAAAATAAATTCTGAATTTTTTGAGAACGTGGTGTTTCAAATATATTTTTAATTTGTGGGTACACACTACCTGTAGGCCCGAATATTTTTTTTATTGGATAAAAAAAGAAACTAGGACAATACAAGCATGTTTTTAAAAAGTAAATAAAAAATAATCCAATGTATTACCCGATTGAACAGGAAAAAAAAAGAGTTGATAAAATTTAATTAAATAATAAAAAAAATAACAACCTAAATAGACAAATTCAAACAAAAATGAAATAAGGGAACTTGAAAATAAAAGGTTAGAGAAATGAAAAACGTGACTAACGTAGTATCTCAATCAATAAAAAAAATAAACCTAAAAGGAAAATTAAAAAAATAATTTGAGCCAACCTAAATGAGCATGTCAAATATGTAAAAAAGATCATAAAATTGGGATAAGTCAATAAAAAAAATTATTGAAGTCAAATTCTAAATAAATCCACTATAGCATGATAAAATTAAAAAAATTTTAAAAAAAACCTCAAAAACAAACAACAAACCGGGCAACCAAACCAAACTCTATGACCCAGATCATACGAATGAAATAACTCAATAGAAAGCACACGAGAAAACATTACGAAGCTCAATTCTAAAACAATCCAATAATAAAGAATACATCGTAAAAAATATTAAATTTTAAAAAAAATCATCTTAAAAAAGTTTGATCCAACTCAAACTAATCCGTCAAACTAACAATATAGGTGATGTGACTGAGATAAATGAATATAAAGGAAATTGAAGAAAATCATGAAGCCCGATATAAAAAAAAAACTTCAACATTGAAGAATGGAACTGAAAAGAAAAATTAATTTCAAACTAATTTAATGTTGAAGGATAAAATCGAGAAAAAATATCAATTTAAAAAAATTGTCAAAGTAAAAAAAAAAAAGAAGCAATGAAAAGAATGGATATCAAATTTAATAGGAAAAAAACCTTAATGATAATGAAATTGTAAATAAAAAAATTAAAAATGATAAAATTGTAAGAAGAATCAATTTAAAAGGTATCACAAATAAAACAAATAACAATAAAAAAAAGAATCAAATTTGAAAGAAAAAAAAAATAAAATGAGATTGATTGAAAAAAAAAACCTTAATTTTATAAATTATCCCAAATAAAATAGATATTAATAAAAAGAATATAAACCAAATCCGAAAAAAAAAAATTGAATAGCTACTTTGAAATTTTAAAGGGGCGGGTGTTGAAATCGAGGAGAAGAGAAAAAAAAAACGTTTGTCCAGCTTAACTGAAGGGTCGTTTATAACATTCGTCGCCTCACTATGAAGAGGACGCCAAGACTATTCAAAGGTCATCATAAAAAGTGATGTTTGATTATCAAACAACACTGGATGCATTGCCCTAAAGGATCAAATGTCGAGCTATCTAGGTGTGTGTATGATACATGCGCCAACAAGTTTTTTTAGTAATATTCAATATTTATTAAAATACAAAAATACTCCTGAGTCAACCTAATGTTAACAAAAAAAAAAACAAGATGAATTGACAAAAAAACCCATCAAAAATAATATAATAAATTTTGCTTTTAAAGGCAATCAAGTCATTTTATTGTGCTAAAAAATTTAAAAGACTAAAAAGCCCATAAATGTAAGTTTAGATTTTTTTTTGAATTAAATGGAAATTAAGTAATTTTACTGTGTAAAAAATAGTAAAAAGACAATTTTATCCTTATATAATTTGAAAATGACAATTGTATCCTAATAAAAAGATCTAATTACCTTGAATGCATAGTTCAATGGTTTAAGAAATGAATAGTATATTTATCATTTCAGTATTCTAATAAATTGTATTTTGTGTCTAGGTGTACAGTAATTTCCTAAGCAATTTTATTTTTTTATAATGGACTTGAAGGAAATTTATGAATTTATTAAGGTTTTCCTTAATAAAACAATTGATTGAAAGCAACTTTAGAGAGAAAAAAAAGAAAATACAAAAACTATAAAATTGTTTTTTTTTTTTATTATTTCTTGACTTCCATGTTTTTATACGATGGCTTTATATACAAAGATTTGAAGCTAACTAACTTGACTAACTTATTTTCTAACTAATAACTAATTGTGATAACTAACTTTTAATTGATTCAATTGACTTCTTTTATGTGCAATCTTCTTGTCCCTTTTGTTATGATAGTTGTGAGAAATTGTTACTACAATCACTTCTTTTTTTTTTTTTATGTTGTGATATACAATTAAACTTTCCTCATATGCTACTCATCTTTTTTCTTACTTAATTAGCAATCAATCAATTAATTTTATATTTAAACATGTAATATAGCTCTCATTTTAAAAGAATTTTATCCTCGAGAATCAATGTAGAAATCAGAAAATTATCTTAAAATTTTTTTTAAGTCTTTCTATATGGCATCCTTTTTGGGATCATTGGATGAGTCTCATTACAATAGTTTGGTTATTCTTCTTCATGAATTTCATATTCAAAATGGCTATTAGACTCATTGTTTCCTACCTTTTTCTTAAGTAATGACACATGAAAAACTTAGTGAATGGTAACTCTCTCTAGTGATTGTAATTTATAAGTCACATATCCTACCTTTTGAATAATTTTATAACGGCCATAAAATATAGGATTCAACTTCATGCTCTTTATAGGTGTCACATTTATCTATAAGGGCCACACTTATCTGCTTGTAAGGTTAGAGGTTTAGATACACCAAATCACCAACTTGAATATTTTTTTGTTATACCTTTATTAGCATTTTGTTTTATTAAATGCCTAATTTTTTCCAACTTTAGTAGCAACCAATGATTCATGTTTATTTTTTTTTAATAACATTTTTGACTATTACTATTGAGGTAGTTTTATGTGTTACAACTTTTCTATTATGGGGAGAATATTCATATAAAAACATGAAAATAACTCATTGTTGTGGCAGAAAGGTAACTAAAATTATACCACCACTAAGCCAAATATAACCCATAATGTCATTTTTTGTATTGTGCATAATTATACACCTTAAATAAGTTTTTAAACATTCATTTCCTCACGAATATAGTATTGACATCTTATTTTTTATAGTTAATTAATGTTTGTTTGTTTTTTCTCTCTTTATTTACTATCAATGTCTTTTTTAAATCGTATTGTTAAATTAAACGAGCTTGTTGAATCAAATTAGGTCAATAACCTAGGTTTTAGATGTTTCTTATTTCTTTAAAAACACTAGTATCACCAAAACATTTTTTTTAACATTAGAAAAAAAAAATTATGTCCATAGCATTGCAATAACCATTTATCTAGTTTATATTAAAGGCTAGTATCTCATTTTATTTTCTTTTTTTTGGGTTGTTTTTTTATTTTTTTTTATAACAAGTAAGAGTTTTGGATTAAAAACCTCTTGAGAAAAGGGATTAATTTCTTATTAATTATTCAACCTTTAAATTTTCAAAATTCATTACAAAATAGGGGTGAATGAAGAGTATCTAACTTAATTTTTTTCAATTGTTTTCACTCTTTCTCACTTCATTTTTGTTTGTTATATTTAAGTAAGTCAAGAGGCAAATTGGTACTTTAAAGGATAATGAATATTATTAAAAACAAAAGTGGCTAACGCGACATGTTAGAGCATGGACTAACCCATGTTTTTCGAGAGGCGCATGAAGTGTCGCCCGGTGGCAAACGCGGGCTTCCAGGGCGGTGTTTTAGTTATCTCGGTAGCGCCTTCATTCCAATGTGACGCGTATGGCTAATAGGCCTCTGATTTGACTTTCCCAATCTTTTTTCCTATTTTTCTCTCTCATACCCAGCTTTTATGTATGACCCTTTAAATTTTCAAAACAACTATTCAATTTGGTTTTCCTTCGAATTTGATCATTGTTTTTTTTATCTTATCTGAAATTATTTATAAAATTAGAATTTTGTTTCAATTTCATCATTCTTTATGTTTTTTCACATGTTAGATTTGATTCTTATTCTTTTTATTACTATTTGTTTTGAATAATTTTCTGAATTATATTTATTTTTTAATTTCATCCCTTAACATTCAATTTAGTTTTATTTTTATATCAAATTAGATCCTTATTTTTTTTATTGTTATTCGTATTACTTTGAAAAAAAATAGATTTTTTTTTTGGTTTCATACTTCAACATTACACTGTTTAAGAAATGATCTTTTTGATTAAACCCGAGTTTGAGATTTTTCGAGTTGCGAGTTTGGGAGATTAACTTAGGTTTAAGAGATTCATCTGAAGTTGCTTTGCTTTTTTTTTTCCTCTTTTTTTAAGCTCATGTTTTTTTTTTCCAGTTCAATCCTTCAACATTGAGCTCCATTATTATTTTTGTTTGGTTTTTATAGGATTTTTAATCAATTTTAAAAATGACCTGGGTTATCTTCAAATCTTTTTTATTGCTCGTTTTCTTTTTGTTAAATTTAGCTTTTTTTGAAATAATTTTTGTTTTTAAATTAAATTAAATTAATTAATTAAATATAAGCATGAAATTCTCATTTCATGATATTTTATTTGATTTGCTTTTCATTTTGTTTCTCTAACAGCGCGTGCAGTTTTTTTGTGTTATTATATAGCCTTTTGATATGGTGTTAAAACCATTTTGATGTGCCTTTATGGTGGTAGGTTGGTGTTAATGATATAGTGACATATCTTTAACAATTTTTTTCTTCTTTGGAGTATGACATTATGAGCTCGTTTTTTATTGTTAATAATTGCTAAATATTTTTCCCTTATTTATTATCAATATTTTTTAAATTATATTATTAAATTAATTAA